>Ga0265316_10000011_pt1 | contig 227018 bp, 180 predicted proteins | sample 4522metaG_FD_202092 | JGI IMG/M metagenome (GOLD analysis project Ga0265316, IMG submission 202092) | Rhizosphere microbial communities from Carex aquatilis grown in University of Washington, Seatle, WA, United States - 4-5-22 metaG | ecosystem: Host-associated > Plants > Roots > Rhizosphere... | reverse complement strand
CCCATGCGGGCCTCTGTGGCGCCCGCGTTTTTTGAAGCTTGCTGATCGAAGGTTCCCGTTGAGGGGTTAAGGAATTTATCGAGAAGCGACATTGTTACTCCTGCTGGTTTCCATTCGTTTGAAATTTCATCCGACAACTACCAGAGGCCTCCATGAGAATGTGGAGCTACGGCGGATGGCTTCGCACGGTGCGAGGGTGAAGCCTGCCATGATTTGAAGCTACGCGCCGGGTGAAGGCACAGGGGATTCGCCCAAGGGCAACGTGCAAAGCTGGGAGGTGAAACGAACCGCTCGCGCTTTCTTGCGGTCTGGAAGCCGTGTCCATACGATATGCGATCTAGAAGATATATCGCATGGAAATGATATGCAAGGTGCAAACTAAGAAAATCGCATGCCGGCGGCGAGGAGCATTTGGTGTTCTACGGCTCGTGGCCGCAGGGAATGTCCGCTCAGGAAGGGGCGTGGGTCGCAGCGGGGACTCGCCGGCGTTTCGTCGGAGTAACGCTAGCGTGGTGTGTCTTCTTCAATTCGCTTGCAAGGCGGGTTAGCGATGTGATCGTTGGCTCGACGGCGCCGATTTCCCAGAGGCGAATGGTGTTCGGCTTGACGTTGGCGAGCTGAGCCAGTTGTTCGCGGGTGAGATTGAGATTTTCGCGAAGGTGACGATAGTCGATCGCTCGGACCGCCTGGATCAGGGCGAGGGTTCGTGCGCGTGCTTTGTCCTGACCGCCCAGCTCCTCATTTGTAAAGCGTAGGATCTGTTCAAGGGAGCGCAGCCTGGGCTCGCTGACTTCGCGTTCCAGAAGGCCCCATGTGCTGGCAGCGATACCGCAACGGCGGGCCATTTCATTGCCAGAAATCTCATTCCCTGAATGGCTGACTTGCTCCCGCAGCCGACGGTAGTCGAGCGTTTTGACCAGGTCGGCAACGGTCTCGACTAGGCGGCAGAAGGTATCAATGAGGACCATGCGCCCCGCCTGTATGGCATCGATCTGCTGCTGGACGTCCAGATCTTGCAGTGACGGCTCTTGGGAAGCTTCGGTCACAGTGGCAGCCGGCCGGGGCTTTCTTTGCCGCGTCGTGATGGAAGTGACCGGGAATCTAGATCCTTTGTCCGCACCGGTTCCGCGCATCAGTCAGTCTCCCGTAATATCGTCATTCGATTAAGGGTGGAGAATTATCGCGTTCCGTATAGGGTTGTCAATTAAGGATGGACCGAACGCCCATCATTTCGGCTGCCTTCATCCTAGCGGGGTGAGCGGCGGCGCCGTTCGCTGCCGGCAATGAGGCCCCTATTCTCTTCACGCGGTCTGCGCCGGCGGGATTATCAACTCCCGCCGTGGCGCAGCCGCGTAGATTATTAAGGATGTTATGAATCTGTTATCGGCCGGTTTCTCATGAGCTAAGCTGTTGTGGCTGTTCACACAGTCGGCGTTTGGGGCGTCCACGTCATCCCGTGGCCCCGTCCATCCTGTCCCGCGATTCGCGCCACGCCATCCCGTGATTCTGTACTCGCTATCCCGTGCGCCGGCCGTCCACGCCATCCCGTGATCGACGCCCCCTGGCAATGAAGGCTTTACGCCCTAGATGGCGCGCCTGGCTGCGGGTGGGCGTTAGAGCAACTGTGATCGTCCGGCGATCGGGTGACACCGTGTAGCTACGCAGGAAGCAGATTTGCTCCGAAGCCAAAAGCATGTGAGCCCTGATCAACGTCGCTCTCTGCTGACGTTTGTTCGGATTATTGAGGCCGACGAGCGCCGCGAGCTTCTCGAAGCTATGCGCGCTGCAAGCTGCATGCGTGCTGTAGTACGCGTGCAAGGCCTTTGCCGTCATGTTGCGGCCGATCCGCCGGCGCTGATCCCGATCGATGCTCGACCACATGCCGAAACCAAACAGCTTGGCAAATTCCGTATTGATCGCCACGCGGTAATAGCGCGTGATCTCATCCTTGATGCCGGGGCCAATCAGTCCACCAAAATAGCGCTTCTTGCGGTCGGTGATATCGAGGGTGCCACCGCGCAGACGGATCAAGACGGAATGCAGCCATTTGTGATCGCTGTAGCCGGTCGAGCGGCCAAGCGCCTTGAGCAGAGAATACGCCGAGAACGTGCATTCGGTCCCGAGCGGGTGCTGCCGCGCGAAATTCAAGATCTCAAGATAGACATCGAGGTCCGACTGATCGAAGCGTTCACCGGTGAAATAGACAGTTGTGCCGCCGACGGAGGCAAGCAGTTGGTTCTTCACGAAGGGTCTGCCATTCTGAAAATTCGTGGCGGGGAAGAGCGCTGAACGAAAGATGACGTTCGGTGCGGCCCGACGGCTTTCGGGCCACAACGGGAGCTGAACGCCCGGACCTGCCTGCGCGTCCGGCTCGATCGTCTCCGGTGCCGACGGCGCCTTCGCATCGATGATGCGCCGCAGCCCTTCGAGGGTGTCGGCGAGCTCGCGGCTCAGAGGATCGGACGACGGCGGCATTTTTCTGTTGGTCTCCCCCGCGGCTAGCGCTATAGTGGCCGGGCAGTTCAAGCGGGGACGCTGAAAACTGCCCGAAGTGATGCAAGGCCGTCGAGGGTAACCATTCGACGGCCTTGTTAGTTTTAAAGCCCAATCTGCAATTCCAGCAAGCCTTTTCAATCGGCCTCGAACGGCGAACCGGTCTTGTAACGGTTTGTTAACAATTACGTAACGCCGATGTCACGTGGATTTGTTACGGCCCGCCCTAAATCCCCGTTACGAAACGGAGGGGGTGGGAATGCAACAAGCGCGCCGCAAGCCAATGGACAGTATTCACAGGGACAATGGCTCGGGAGCCAAGCCCTATATGTCGATCGACGAGCTTTCCAGAGTAACTCCCTGGACGAACCAGGCGATTCGTTCGATGATTGCCAAAGGGCTATTTGAATGTGGGTTCCATTTCTTCTACGTGGGTCGTCGCCCGGTTTTCAAATGGACTGCAGTTGTCGCCTTCATCGAAGCCAGAGAGGCGCCAAGGATCAGGGCAAATGACATTGAAAGCGCACCGCACTACCGCGACCGTAAGAAGAGAAAATGACCCGAAGGCGTAAGCCGAAGCGGCAGGCCTGCTCCGTTCAGACGACACCCAACGGTCTCCTGCGGTTTCGGTTTCGGGCACCCCTGCCCGACGGTTCCATCCACTATTTCTCCGAGGCTACGGCGCTGAGCGACACCCGGCCCAATCGGGCACGCGTGGAGCGCCAGGCCACGCTCATGGGCGCTGAGCTGCGTGTCGGCGTCTTCGACTATCTCCGCTGGTTCCCGAACGGCAACCGGGCGGCCGAGTATCTGGCACTGACCAATGCGGGCGTCGATGCCTCACCCTCCGAATCGGACTGGACCATTCGCGGCTATTTCAATGAATGGATCGAGACCAAGAAGCCGCCGGACGTGCGCGCCTCGGCCGAGCGGGACTACCGTAATCACTTCAAGAGCTACGTTCTCGATGTCCTGGGTGACGTCCCGCTTGATCAGCTTTCGCTCGCGCACCTTGAGGATTTGCGCCAGACGTTGCGCGGCCGAAAGCTCTCGGAAAAGACCATCCGCAACGTGATTGATGGGTCGTTCCGCGCGATGATGCGGGATGCCGGACAGGACGATATCGCGGCGGCGTTTCCCTTCCCCAAGCTACGCTGGGGCGAGAAGATCGTTCCCGGTCCCTCTCCCTTCACCGAGGCCGAGCGGGACCGGCTGCTGGCGCATTTTCGCGCGAAGCAGTGGAAGGTTGGCGGCTTCAACAATACCAAGCCGCATTACCCCTACTACGCGTTTCTCTACACGCTGTTCTTCACCGGCATGCGGCCCTCCGAAGCAGCGGCCGTGCGCATCCGCTGCGTGAACCTGGGAATCGGAACGCTGCAGGTGGAGCGCTCACGCCACCTCGGCATGGAATCCCCGCCGAAGACGCAGCGTAGCCGACGGGCGGTGCGGCTGACCAAGGCCAATGTCGCCGTTCTGGAACCACTTATCGAACTGAAAGCGCAGCCTGACGATTACCTCTTCAAGAACGTCCGTGGCGAACCAATCGAGCAGGCGAACTTCTACGATCTGTTCCGCGATGCGCAGCGCGCCCTGGAGATCACGCCGTTGCGCGACCTCTACTCGACCAAGGACACCTACATCTCTGTCGCGTTGACGAACGGGGTGAGCCTGTCGTGGCTGTCAGAACAGACTGGCGTAGCCCTCGGGACCATTCTGAAGCACTACGGCCGCTTCATCCATTCGACGAAAGCGGATGAATTGGAGCTTGCGAAAATCGAGGTGACGCACCACGAAAACCCGCCTGCTCAGGTACAGTTTGAACACCCAGTTGAACACCCTGACACCCCCCAATTTACAAGTGCTCAATTTTTCAGAGGAAGGAAAACGTCCCCGACGGGATTTGAACCCGTGTCGCCGACGTGAAAGGCCGGTGTCCTGGGCCGAGCTAGACGACGGGGACGTGTGTGGATGTGCCGCGCTCTCGCGCACGACACGCGAGACCCGTTGCGTATCGGCTTTCCACGCTCAAATCAAGGGAGGTGATCGCAGCCTCCTGATGATCGTGGTGATGTTCGTATGGACTACGGACGCATTGGGAAGCGACCGATGGACCCGCTCCCCGCTAGTAACGCCGCTGTCTATCAAGTACGGTGCGCCACATGGCGGAGAGAGCGGCGGTGCGCGATCGACCGGTGCGCACGCGCCTGCATACCGAAGAGCATACGCACGAAGGCATCAGCGTGCGCGACATCGTCCTCGGCGTCAGTGATGGCCTCACCGTCCCCTTTGCGCTTGCCGCCGGGCTCAGTGGCGCGGTGGCCGACAACTACATCGTCTTCCTGGCCGGCGTCGCCGAAATGCTCGCCGGCGGGATCGCCATGGGCCTCGGTGGCTACCTTTCGGAGAAGTCGCACGCCGAAATCTATCGCAAAGAGCTCGAGCGCGAACGCTTCGAGGTCGAACGCGTTCCGGAGCAGGAGAAGCGCGAAGTGCGTGAGATCTGGAAGGCGCGTGGCTACGACGGGGCGGAGCTCGAGCAGTTGGTCGATGCCATCATCCGCGACCGCAAGCGCTGGGTGGAGTTCATGATGCGCGAGGAGCTCGGGCTGATCGAGCCCGCGCCCGGGGCCGCACTGAAAACGTCACTGACCATTGGCCTGTCGTACGTCGTCGGCGCCATCGTCCCGCTCTTTCCCTTCCTGCTGCCGCTTGCCGTGCACCAGGCGCTCCTGGTGTCGACGGCGACGACGTTGACGACGCTGTTTCTGGTTGGCATGCTGAAGGCGCGTTATACAGGCGGCGTATGGTGGCGTAACGGATTCGAAACCTTGTTGATTGGTGCGGCGGCGGCCGGAGCCGCGTATGGCTTGGTGCGACTGCTGTCGCGCGGCTCCTGAGCGGTCGCTGAAATCAGCGAGTAGACCTAAAGCAACCCAACACAACTTCTGGACGGGACACGCGTGATGTTCCAAGGAGGATATCGTGGTGAAGACAGTCAAGGCGAAGGGCAATAGCAAGAAGACGCCGGCGAAGAAGGCCGGCGCGGCGCGCGCGACGGTGCGACCTGTGGCGCAGGCGGCGGCAAAATACGAGCAACCGGGCGCCCCGTGGTGGAAGCGCGTACCGGCACCGTCGCGGAAATCGATCTGAACGGCAAGGGTAGGAGTGCGAGGACTCGGCAGGTGCCTACGACGGATTGAACGGTCGGAAGATTCGCACCGCTTCGGTCTCTATGCTGGGGCTGGCGGCAAGGTGTGATCGGTCTGATCCGTGCCCTCCGTTGTGGGCCGCCGCGCACCGACCTTGCCGCCGCTTGCGGATCGGCCTAGAGTCGGATTGCAGCAGTCAGGAGGTCATATGAGCGAACGCATCGAGTTCAGTCGCGACTGCGAGGCGGTCGAGATTCCCGCCGGCCATCCGGTGACTTTGCCGAAGGGCACCGTGGCGGTGATTACCCAATCGCTTGGCGGCAGCTACACGCTGCAGGTGCCGAGCTACGGTGGCCTGTATCGGATTGCCAGCAAGGACGCCGACGCCATCGGCAAGGAAGTGAGCAGCGCCCCAAATGCCGAAGCGGGGGCCGAGGGCGCCGATATCGATCAGCAGATCTGGGATGCCTTGAAGACGTGCTTCGATCCAGAGATTCCGGTCAACATCGTCGATCTCGGCTTGGTGTACGACATGCGCGTCTCCGACCGTGATGGGAGCGGCAAGCGGGTCGATGTGAAGATGACGCTTACCGCCCAGGGCTGCGGCATGGGCGGGTATATCGCTCAGGACGCGCGTCAGAAACTGCTCGAGCTGCCCGGTGTCGAGGAAGCCGACGTCGAGGTGGTGTGGGATCCACCGTGGAGCCCGCAGATGATCTCGCCTGAAGGGCGACAACAGTTGGGAATGGACTAGAGCAGGGGGGTACGCGGTTAGCGGTTAAGGGGGTTAGGGTCGCTTCGAATCCCTAACCCCCTTGCCGCCAGCCCGTAACCCCTTGTCCTAATCGCTGATGATCACGCGCGTGCCGATAGGGACGCGGTCGTACAAGTAATCGATATCCGCATCGCTGACGGCGATGCAGCCTTCCGTCCAATCGAACGGGACCGGTTCGCGGCCGCCGTACCCGTGAATCCCGACGTGCCCGCCCAAAGCCGTTTGCCATGGCGGGGTGGCTTGGCGCAAAGTGGCGACGAAGATGTCAGCCCAGTCGTCGGCGGTGATGAGGTGCGCGGCGAAGGCGCGTTCGGCATCGTCGACGTTCGGGTAGCTGATTCCCAGGAAGCGGTGGAAGCGGCTCTGCGGACGTTTTTCACAGATGTAGTAGTGCCCCTCGGGGGTGCGATGATCGCCGCGGATGAGCTTTCCTGCCGTTGGGTCGGTGCCCAGGGCGACCTGGAACTTGCGGACGACGTGGTCGCCTTCCTGCAGCCACATTTGGTGGCGTGCTTTCCAGACGTGAATGACGGGGGCCTGCGCCTCGCGCTCGTGCGCCGGCCACGCCGCCGTCGCGGCCCCGACACCGCAAATCCCGATCACCCCCGCCATCCAATATTGCCATCCACGCATATGAACACCCGCTCCTCGGTTTGGTGACAGGCCGGGCTGTTCCCACGGCCGGCTAGACGCAAGGAATCATAGCCGGTACAGGTCGTCAACGGCTTTCTCGCGCCGCGGGCGTGGATTCGCACGCCGGTCGGCGCGCTTGCGGGCCAGCGGCGGAAGGCTTGTCTGCAACATTGACGACGCCAGCACTTGACGGACGACCTTGAGGCTCGCTAGAAGCAGCGCACCGTTGCCGAGCCGCGACAGACGATTGCAATGCGAGCCTGTTGCGGATACGAATACGAGCCGCCTCGGCACGGGTCGTTTCAGCGTCGACGACGATATGGGCCGCTAGCTCAGTTGGCTAGAGCAGCTGACTCTTAATCAGCGGGTCGTAGGTTCGACTCCTACGCGGCCCACTCAAAAGCCCCCGAGAAATCGGGGGCTTTTCCTTTCTGGTTCCAGCCGTCTAGCCATGGAGAGCGAAATTGTCCGAGATTTGTCCGAGATTTTTGCAGAAGCAGCTTTCAGGTCCCTGTATTCGGCACTCTCAAGGGCACAACGCGCGCCGGTTGCCGTTGCTGCAAGTGGGTGTGCAGCTTGTCGGCCGCGTCGGTCAGATCGGCTTCGCTCACGATATTGTACCGGTCGAAGATGGCGCGCGTCTTGTGGCCCGAGAGTGCCATGCACACGCGCTCGGGGATGCCGGCCCGAACCATGTTGCGCACAGCCGAGCGGCGCAGATCGTGCCGGGTGAGTCCCTGGTAGGTCAGCTCCGGCTCGCCCTTCGGCGTCAGCCTTCCATTGGGCACCATGGCGCCGAGTCCGACGGCTACGCAGGCCTTCCACCACGCCTTGCGGAAGTCGCCAATGGGTTGCCCCTCGACGTGGAAGACGCTGGGGCAATCCAAGCGGCGCAGCTCGGCGGCCCGTGCGATCACGTCGAGCAGCTCACCGGAGAGCGGCAATACGCGGCCCGTCTTGTTCTTGCTGAGTTCCGGCCGGAGTCGAATCACGCGGCCGGCTAGATCGACGTCGCGCCATTCGAGCCTTCGCATCTCAGACACGCGCCAGCCGGCATAGTACAGGAAGGCTACCGGGTCTTGCAGGTAGTCTGCCAGCGCGTCGCGCAGCGCAAGAAAACTCTCGTGGTCGACGAAGCCTTGCCGGGCGTTCTCTTCATCGAGCATTGGGATATGCGGCCGGGTTGAGAGTCGGCCCGCTTGCACGGCGAGCGTGAACATGCGCTTGAGCGCTGCCAGCTCGCGGTTGATGCTGGCGTTTGCGGCACCGTTCCCCTGGCGATCGGCAACGTAAGCCCGGATGCGATCGGTCGTAATGTCCACGGCCCGATCAAGTGTGAAGTGCGCGCGGAGATGGTGAACCGACAACTCGGCGCTGCGCACGGAGCGCTTGCCGTTGGTTTTGTAGTCGTTCACCAGGTCCGTGGCCATTGCCTCGAAGGTGACTTTCTCTTCCGTCGGCCCGATCAGTCGGCCGCGGCCAATCTCGCCCAAGCGTTTCTTGAGCAACTTGCCGGCGAGCGTCTCGCCCTTGCTACCCATGGCCTTCGTGCTCTCTCGGTACTCGTGGCCACGATGCGAGTACGCGACCCACCACATCTCACCACGTTTGAAGATCCGTCCCATGCCCTTCATGACTTCTCTCCCTTCTGGTGCCGGCGGATGTATTCCGCCACGGCCCGGCGGATCAATTCCCGAACGGTGGTATCTTCGTCAACCGCCCGGTGCCCGAGTTCTCGATACGTCGCACGGTCGAAAGCCACCGTGGTCGTTATCATGTCTTCACCCTTGCCTTCTCGCTTCTTCATACTGGCATACTATAGTACGAACGCACGAGCATATCAAGTACGAAGCTTTAGGCTCGCTGGCGCATGAGGATGTAGCGGTCGATTCCGTGACTACTGAAACGCAGCAGTCGGCCTTGTGGCACCCGGAACGGAAGTTGTCTGGCGTGGCGGTAGAGCCAGTCTTTCGACATCCCGAGTCGTTTGGCGGCGGCGTCTACGTCGAGCAGCCGGTCAGGCTCGCTGGCCACATTGGCATTGGCGCGTGCGGCAAGGCACCGGCCCCACAGCGCATTAAGCACCAAGAGGCACTTCGTCTGCAGCGCTTCGGCCGTTGGCGCCGGCAGTCCGATTGCGCGTGCTGGGTCCGCCGCTAGTTCGTCGAGGGTTGGCACCGCGGCCGGTGTAATGGGGAGGACGCGCGCCATGCTCACGACTCCATCACCAGCGGCCGTGCGGCGACGCACGGCCGCTGAAGACCTTGGCGAAGGTCCGGGCGGAGTACCACCGCGAAAACGTCCTTTTCCCGCGCGATGTCCCACCTTGTTTGGCTGGATAAGGGGGCTGTAGCCATGCCTCGATTTTGTCCCACTTTGGGCCTTGGGAAATCAGCTACTTAGCGATGCGGAAAACGCAGTCCGTGTCGGCATTCGCTGCGATCGCTTCCGGCACGCGGCACTCGCCCACTTCTTGCGGTCGAACACGGGCGCACCGCACCCACACGCGCAGAGCCGCTCACGCTTCGCCGTGTCCCGGTGAAACGCCAGTTCCTGGCGGTAGAAGGCCAGCACTGAATCGAACGGAATCGCCACAGCGGCGTACTGTCCTTGCAATACGCGGCCAAAGAGTTCGGCCGGCTGTTCGATCGTGCCGCGGAAGCGTTCGCTCAGAAACGGCAGTGTCCAGCCACGTCGCCGTGAGAGCGCGGCAAAGTCGCCAAAGGTGACTTCGTTGCTCATACGTTTACCTCCGTGCTTGTTTCGGCAAATCGCGGCTTGTCTCGCTCGCGTCCTCATCGTCCAGTTGTGTCGCGACCGCTAGTAGCGCCTTCTGTCTATCGGCGTCGCCAGCAAAAACAGCGGGTCATAAGCTCTGCTGCAAGCGAGCTTGCAGGTTCGAGCGTGCCGTCAGGCGACAGCGTGCCGAGGCGTACGGTTCGCATTCGATCCTCCGCATTCTTTTCCTTGCGTTTCTAGTGCGCGTAGCAGGTCCATCACTTCGCGCGAGATGGGCGCGGGGCGCAGTTGGCGCCGCAACCGTTCTCGCCGGGCTCTGGGCAGTGCTTTCAGGGTTGCCGACACCCCGACCGTCAGGAAGCTGTTTTCAAACTCCGCCCGTTCTTGTGGCGAGCACTGGCCGCGTGGGTCCACCATGACAAACTGCAACATCGGTCCGACGATGGTTGACCATTGCGCGGTCCCCAGATCGTCTACGCTGTTGAGGTGCCACTTCCGCAGTGCGTCGCGCCGTGCGACTAGCTCGAAGCGCGCGACGCGGATGCTGTCCTCAGTTTTCAAATAGCAGCGCAGGCTGACTGCAGATTTGCGGGAGCCCCAATACCGCGTATCAGCGCAGTCGCGGACTCTCCGCCGTGGCGCATACAGCCGACGCAGTTCTGAGGCACGACGCGGCGGAAAATCCAAGGTCAGCTCAAGCTCGCACAAGACCAGCTCGACGCCTGTGTGAGCGCGCAAGAACCCGAGCACCGCGTTTACTTGGTCAAGGTCGAGCAGCCGCGTCATGGACGCGCGGAGCACGACGCGAAACCGTGGCCGAAAAGGCTGAATCGGTTCGTAGAAGATCTCCACCACGGGCGCTGCGGAGTCGGCGAGGTGTCGATACATGGCACGACGGGCATAGGCAGCCCGCTTCGAATGCTGATCGCAGCTGCGCTTGTAGTCGTCCATACACACGGGCCAGGGCCGCAAGATGCGTGTGGCGCGTGGTGCGCTGAACAGCAGCCGATCATAGCCGGCGCGGGGCAGTTCTATGCCGGCGCGCGTGTGATGGGAGCGGTGGTAATTACTTGCCTCGACGTCAGCTACCGCTGTCGGCACCCGGCACCTCGCTACACCCGCGTCTGCTCAGCAAATCCCGACGCAACAGTTCGCGCACGTACTCGCTGCGCGTGCGCTCGTCTGCGCGTGCTGCGTCGTCGAGCAGCGCTGAGAGTCGCTCACTGAGTCGCAGGGTCAATGCTGCTGTGTTGTGCTGTCGTCGTCGTTGATGTTGCACCTGACGACGATACGCATTCGCCTGTATCGTGTCACGTAGCTATGTACTGCGACGCTTAGCGTCAACCTACATCACGCAGCTCTCGCCATATGTGCCGCGGCTGGATCGTGTCCCGCATCCACTTCACGCGTTTGCCGTCTCGCTTGGCCATCTTTGCGATGATGGGTCCGCTCAGCTCCTGGTAGCTCCTAGTTGGGCTGTCCTGCCGTGCCGCTTTCAACAGCTGTCGGTACTCCTCGCGGTACGGTGTGACGTTCTCCTCGACGTGCTCAGCATGTCGCTTGCGAGCCGTCTCCCGGCCACCGGCGGCGCGTATGTTGTGCATCAGTTTCCGCCCGATCTCCGGGTGGCGCCGATTCACGTCGAATGCTTCAAGCATCCGGCCGAAGAGGAACCGCCGCTCCGGGTACCGCAACGCCGCATCCGCCACCCAGGCCACACCGGCAGTCCATACCGCTGTACTACGGTCTTGGTCGCTCAGGTTGCGCGTGTGCCGCACCAATTCCCGCCACAGCTCGGGATGCTCGCCATAGGCTGTGCTGCTCGGCGCAACGATGATGTCCAGGTCATCGACGGAATCCGGCGCTCTCTCGTGCCATCCATGGACGCAGAACGCGCGCCAGCTCTCCCGCGGGAGATTAAACGTCCGGTTCAACTCGCTTTCCATTGCGTCGCGCCGTCGCTTGAGCCACTCGGTTTCGGTTTCGGGTTCGGGTTCGGCTTCAGGTACGCCCACCTGGATAGTGAACAGTCCGGCCAACTTTCGCCGCCTTATGAGTCCATCGGGTAACTCGCGGGAGTTTTGCCGCCTGACAAGGTCAAGAACGTCTAGGCGCTCCCCCGTTCGACCACTTGAGCATTCGCGCTCCGTGGACCCGCGTTCAAGTCGCCGTTTACTCGGCATGGCACCTCCGTCATGGTGCTCCGTCGATTGATGCGCCGCGGCAGGCCGGGACGGGCCGGCTTTTCGGTGGCCTACCTAGCCGCGGCGAGGCAGTGCTTGCGCTTTACGAGGTAGCACCAATTCTAGGCACAGTCACCGCGGGTGCATAGGTGCAAGCACCAGCCGGCGGTAGGCGAGCGTGAAGTGAGGTGCAGAGCCTACGCCGCAAGCTTGCTATGGCGCGAACAGCTCAAGCACGTCGACTCCAAAAGCCTGGCAGAGCCGTTCGATGGTACTGAGCGTGAGATTGACGCTGCCTTCTTCGATCTTCTGGTAGTGGCGCGGGTTCAGCCTCGCAGCCTCCGCAGCTTGCTCCTGCGTCCAGCGTCGGGCGGATCGCAGGCGCTTTGCCGATCGTCCGAGACGTGTCCCGAGTGTCGCCGGAGAGGAACCCGCCCGCATGCCGCGAAGCTAGAAGGCACGCGTGTTGACAACCACGCCACATATGGCGTAACGCCAGTGCCTACCGGACCAACTGGTGAGCCTAGGGGGACAATGAAAAGGTGCGAACAGCTTCTTGCCCTCGGGATTCTCGCGTTCACAATGTCGGCTGCACAGGGTCAGCCCTCGACAATGGTGAGCGGCACCATAAGGGGTGACGACTGTACGCCCCTGACAGACGCCAACGTTCCTGGCACTTGCCCGATAATCGATGGCAGCGGCTTCACGGTGAGGGCATTCCTGGCCACCGACGCTGGCGCGGACTGCTGTGGTCTCGATGGGTGCGGACGATGTCTCATCCGGTTCCAGATTGACTTCGATGTACCATTCGACAACCCACCAGCTGTTCAGGCGATGGCAGAAGATCCCACCACGACCTGCATTGCCTCGAATGTCGGCGTGAACGGCTTTTCCATCCGATGTGACAGTCCGTTCGGAATCTTTGTGCCGCCGCACAACCTGATCATCACAGCGACACTGCAGCCCACCGCAACCAGCACCGCGACGGCGACCACGACGCCAACAGCGACGCTCACAGCAACTGCGACGCCAACCAGTAACGCTACGGTCACACCGACAGGGGTGTTTCCCGACATTTGCGCGTATGTTGTGAATCCGGGCTCAGGCAGTGTCTCCGTGATCAACACAGCCAGCGACGCTGTCGTTGCGACCATTCCGATTCCCGCTGGGATGCCCCTCGGGGTTGCTATCGCGCCGGATGGAGCACATGCGTACATTCTCCTACTTTCGGGAGGGATTTCGGTTCTTGATTTGGCGACAAGTCTCGTGGTGGCCGAGATAGAGGTCGAGTCCCCGTCTGACATCGCCATATTGCCCGATAGCAGCCGGCTTTACGTTACGAGTACGCATCCGGGACAGAATCCATTTAGCACTGTCGAAGTGATTGAAGCTGCGACGGGCAAAGCTATGGCACACGTGCCGTTTGAATCTGGCGCGGGCGGTATTGCCATATCTCCCGACGGTCGTTCTGCGTACGTCACCCAGGATGGAACCAGGGACGTAGCTGTGTTGGACACCTCCACAAATACAGTGACGGACAAGGTCTCGCTCCTCCCTACAACCGCGAGTCAACCTTGGGAGGTCGTTTTTTCACCCGGCGGGCACGTTGCGTATGTGGCGAATCTCTGCAGCGGCACTCGCGCGTCTAGGTGCGAGCCAGGAGTTCTTACAGTGATCGACACCTCCACCAGGAAGGCAGTGGGCAGTGTGCTGGTTGGGGACTATCCGAGGGGTGTGGCGATTACTCCCGATGGCGGAACTGCGTACGTGGCGAACGAGTGTGGCGTGGTGGACGTGTCTCCCTGCCGCTTGCCGGGTAGCGTTTCGATCATAAACACGGGGACAGGGGAGGTTGCAGGCCTCGTGAGTTTTCCTACAGGTAGCGACCTGACCGGAATTGCAATCCATCCGAACGGAGCACGTGCGTATGTGACGCATGGAGACTCGGGAACCGTGTCTGTAATCGACACCGCAACGGCTATGATTACGGGGACCATCGCTGTAGGGGGGCAGGGCTATAGTACGCTAGCACCGATAGCGATGGCTTCTGTCTGCGCTCCACCGCCACCGACAGCGACGGCAACGCTGACATTCACTCCAACAGGTACGCCAACGAAGACGCCAACGCCGACTGACACCCCAACGCTCACGCCAACTCGCACCCCTACACCAACACCACGCATTGTGCATCTCGACATCGGGTCGGGCGAGGGAGGACCGGGAGATGCAGTGAGCGTGGCGGTGTCGCTTGACTCGTCCGGGCTCTCCGTCGCAGCGACGGCGAACGACATCACCTTTGACCACGTGGCGTTGAGCCTCGATCCAGCAACCTGCCGCCTCGTAGCTGCCGGCGACAGCACCATCACTGCGACCGTCGTGCAGCCGGGCGTTGTGCGCGTCTTCGTCCAGCCCGGTTCAAGCAGTGCGCCCCTTCTTCCCGGCCCGCTGTATGTCTGCACGTTCCGAATCTCAGCCTCAACTCTGCCCGGTGCGTATCCGTTGGGAAGCGCCAATGCCAGGGCATTCGATTCAACAGGTGCAGCGTTCGAGCATATCGATGGTGGCACCGGTTCCCTGACTGTCTCGCTTCTGGTGCGGACGTGTCTCGGTGATTGCAACGCCGACCGGAGCGTGACGGTGAATGAGTTGATCACCGGCGTGAACATCGCGCTCGGGAATGCACCAGTAACGGCCTGTCTGCAGTTCGACCACAACGACGACGGCGCAGTCACAATTGACGAACTAATCGACGCGGTGAACCGCGCACTGCAGGGATGCTAGAGCGTATCGCTTTGCTCATTGAGCGGCGTGTTTCAAACCAGCGGGATGCTCAGCCAGCCCTTTTCGATGGCGGCCCGCTGCGTCTCCACGATGGCCGCCACCTGTTTCCGCGCCTCGTCTTCGGTTACGGTCGCCCCGACCTGCACCGCAATCAGCCTCACGTGGTGCTCTGTGACGCGCCCCATCTCTTCCATGATGCGCAGCAGCTCCGGCCGAGTGACGTTCCCACGGATGCGCTCGATTGTCTCCACGATCTTGGCAATGGTGAGCAACGTTTGGTGCGCCGTTGAGATGTCCAGCACCTGCCGCGGCCTCGGCACGTCCGTTTCGCGATGCTTCGTAAAGCTGGCATGCCAAGCGAGCAACGCTTCCGTGGATTGGTCATATCGCTCGATGAAGTCCACGAACAGCGCCCGCGCGTGCGCCAGCTCTCGGTGTAGGTTCAACGGGTCTTTCTCGTCCAGAAACTGCTCGAACAGCTCCCGATAGCGCGGCCGGGTTTGTAACAACTTGCTGCGGCGCCCGTGCGTAATGGGTCGGCCGCTCCCTCCACGGTTGCCGGGCACACCCGCTGCATAGATGTGCCCCGCCTTCATTCCCGGACGCAGCGGCTTGCCCGATCGTGTTGTCGGCTTCTCCGCGCTGTTTTCGGGAAGGTCGGCCGCAATCGCGCGCTGTTTACGCTTCATGGTCAAGCGACTTGCGGCCCCAAAGTCTCGGACAACTCTCGGACACCCGACAAATTCCGTTGCGTTAGCAGCTGGTTAGAGCGGACCATCTGATCGTGTATCAACTGCGCCGCTTGCTTTTGGTCCCTTGCGGCGCGGTCTATCATTGCGATTCGCCAGCAGTCACAGTGTGTGTCCACGATGAAGGCGAGTCGACACGTTTGTGCGTATTGTGGAATGGCCGGAGCGGACGAGGAAGACCACGTTATCGCACGACAGTTCTTCCCCGCCCCCAAAGATCTTAAGCCCGGCGCTCCGGCCGCTGCCGTCGAACGCTTCCGCGGGGCACTCCCCAAGGTTTGGTGCTGTGGTAGCTGCAACCGCAAGAAGCAGAAAGTGGAGGACGGGCCAGCGGTATTCCTCCAATTCGGGGACGAGGGTGCGGCATCTATTGCGGTTGCACACGGTCGCGTCGCTCGGACGCTGCGAAAGAACACGCGCCTCCTCCGATCCTTACAGCGCGGACTCCAAGACGTCTGGCTACGCCGTCCCAGCGGCATCCTAGTCCCTCGCCTTGCAATCGAGTTGAAGGCTCGTGAATTGCAGGACCTACGGCGTTGGTTTCGACTCGTCACGCGAGGTCTCTACTGTCATGAAACGAAGGTAGTTCTTCCGCCTCGCCACGAAGTGTACTTGGTGAAGCCGGCAGACTGGCTGCAATTCGTTTTCTTGCGCGACATGATTCTCCAGCACGACAACCACCAGAGCCGCAGCGTTGCCGGCGGGGAGTTCAAGTACACTTACGTTGTCAATCAATCGGATCAAGTGTCAATGTGGCTCTTCGCGTTTAAGTCCGTTGACGTCGCTGCGGTAACTGTTGGCCCTGATTGTACGAAGGATGATGCCGCCGCCGCCTTTGCGCGACGTGACCTGATGTCGACCCTTGGACATATTCGTTGGAGCTAGGAATTGTCCGAGATTTGTCCGAGTGCTCATGCCGAGTCGGTACAAAGAGCGCCCACCAAATTGCTGCTGGACCCCGATTCCATCGGCGCTTTTCGGCTGTCGTTGGCGTGTGTGCCGCCCTTCGCGGCACTCTTAATCAGCGGGTCGTAGGTTCGACTCCTACGCGGCCCACTCAGAAAGCCCCCGAGAAATCGGGGGCTTTCGTCCTTTCTGGCGAGCGCCGCTAAATGTTGCTGCCGGCCGTGGGAAGAACCTGGGAAGAGCCCGGCAAGGAAAAAGGCAGGGTCATCCGGCCCAGCCGCGCTGCAAGATGCCGCGCACCGTTTCGGGCGCCCATGGCTTTCCGGTGCGGGTCGGGTGCCCTTCGGCGTTGAGCCGCTCGGCGATTGCCGCGAAGCTCAGCCGCTCCCCGCCGCGCGGTTTGCGGCGTAGCGCATGAATGCGAACAACGACGTCAGCCTCACCCGGCCGGGTCCCGAACGGCTTGCGACCTTCACAGCGGCCAGTCGCGCGCCGCTGGCGCACGCGTGCGGCCTTGAGCTTTGATACGATGACGGCCTTCTCAAACTGCGCAACCGCTCCGAGCACCTGGCGAATGAGCGTCCGCGTCGGGTCGTCGTCGCCGGCTGTCAGCTCTGTTCCGCCATCCGCCGCAATGACCTTCACGCCCAGCTCGCGCAGCTGGTTGAGGATCAGCTCGCCCACGATCAGGTCACGCGCGAGCCGGTCCGCAGCTCGACCAGCACCACGCGCACGCCGTTGCTCCGGATGCGCGCGAGTAGGTCGGAAAGGCCTTCCCGGTCGTCGAGGTCCTTCGTCCCGCTCACGCCTTCATCGCGGTATTCGCCCACCAGCTCGAAGCCTGCCGCTTTGGCGTAGCGCGCGATGGTTTCGCGTTGCCGCGGGAAGCCGTCGCCGTCCACCTGGCCGTTGCCCGAAACTCGAAGGTAAAGCTGACTGCTTTCGCCAGTGAACAACAAGAGCCGGATGGCTGGTACTACAGACGGGTGGTCGACTATGACGTCAGCGGCGGGCTTCTTCTTGGTCCGTTCGAATTCGAGACGCTCAGGCTCGACTTCGGCAAGCATCTTGCCCAGCTATGGACGCGGCTTCTCGTATGCACGACGTGGTTGCGCTGCTCGAAGACATGCGGGCACAGCATTTCACGACGGGACAACCTCTGACGCTGCGGCGCCGGCGAATCGGCACTGTGAATCTCCGCGGGTTTGACCCCCGATCAACTTCCAATATCGACCCCACCCCGGATCGGCGAATCGGCCCTCAGCATTGACGATCTAGACCGTCTGCCGGGGCACAACTGAACGCCGAAACGGGTCAAAGTTGGACGCCGATTCGCAGACCGCATTCCTCACTGACAACAGGCAACGGCGTGCGAGTTCGCGCAAACCGAGCTCGGCACCAAACTTCCCAGGTGGCCATCGGTGAGGGGCACGACATCGCCAAATCTCCCGGTGTGCGCGGTCTGGTAGTCCCACGGGATGTTCGTGTTGCATTGTCGATTGAAGGGCTGCGCCGAATCAATGGCCCAGAAGGACGTGTTCGGTAGTCCAACGAGCTCGTTCGCCACATCCGCCGTCTGCAGCTCCGCATACGTGCACGTATGGCTGCCCGGGAACTTGGTGTTGCACGCAGCGTCGGAGCCGGGAAGGCCAAGGGTCGCATTGTAGTTGAAGCGACCGGTGGTCGGCGCAAGTGTGCCCTGGAATGTCGAAATCCCCGGATCGGGGGTTACCGTCGGACTCGCTGTAGGGGTCAGGGTCGGCGATGGCGTCGGAACTGTTGGTTCGCAGCTGTTCAGCGCATTGTTCACGGCGGCAACGATTTCATTAACGGAGATATCTCCACTGTTGTCAGCATCGCCGGCGGGACACGCCGAGTCCAGAGCGTTCCCGAGGGCGATGTTGACCATTGTCAGCAGCTCGTCGACAGTGACGGTGCCGTCGCGGCTGCAGTCGCCGACGCACGCAACCGGTGTGGTCTCCGCGGGCGGCTGGCTTTCGGCAAAGACGGGAGCGGAGAGCAGGGCTAGACTCAATGCTGCGCCACACAGTGGCGCCAGGTACCCACCTGATTCTTTCATGGTCGTCGCTCCCTTTGGCAATTTTGCGTGACAGTGTACCAGCAACGCGCGTACCCGGCCATAGTATCGAGAAGGCCGCCGCCGGCGGTTGCAGGCAGGTAAGGAGAGTGGCGTGCACACGCCCACCTCGGGACTTTGCACGAGTCAGTGCTGAGCTTTTGACGCAACTCGGCAACGATGAGGGCCGCCGATCATCTGGTGGCCAATCCCAGTCGGCGCAACCCCAGCATCAACGTGTAGGCGATCGAAGACGCACGCCGGGCTTCGACGGACGACGCCATGCGATGGCGCTGCGCTGACGGGTTCATGCCGAGATCGCATCGACGTTCGGCACCGGAAGCCAGAGCTTCTCGCATGCAAGGCCGAAAGGTGTCGAGGCGGTTCGCAACGCCTCCCGGGTTAGATGGCCGGGCAGTTGTTCAACGCGAAGCCCACCGCCTTGACGATCAGTGTGATGTCGACCTCGACGAGGCTGGGGGTGCCGTGCGGGCACACCGACGCGGCGGCGCTGCCGAGGTCGATGTTTACCAAGATGATGATCTCGTCGACCGTCACGGCGCCGTTGCCGTCACAGTCGCCTGCACATTGCGCTGCAATGGCCGTCGGCGTGCTGTTCGTTGGCGTTGGGGTGGACGTGTTCGTTCTCGCGCTCTCCGGCGTCGGGGTTGGCGTAAGCGTTGCGGTGGGCAGCCCGCCGTTGACCACCACCAGCGCACTACTGATCGAATCCTGACGGACGGATAGGAGCGCCAGGCCGGTCGGCAGAGGCGTGCCGGCGTTGGTCTCGGGCATCTGGAAGTACCCCAGCCCCGTATACACCGCACCCGCGCCCAGGCTGTTGAACGTCCCATCGCCGCTAGATGTGGCGGCCGCATACGTGTCCACATCCGAGTCGCCAAGGGGCGCATTATTCCAGACCACGTCGGCCTTGCCATCGTGATTGAGGTCGGCCAAGGTCACATAGCCTGTCCAGTCGCTGCCAAAGTTCTGAAAGGAACCGAGTTGAAAGGTCCCGTCGGGGTTGGCGAGTGCCGCCACCACCACGTTGTTGTGCGTCTTGGCGGCCGATTGAAAGGCCGAAGACCACACCAGGTCGCTGCGGCCGTCGCCATTCACGTCGCCCACCACATTTAAGCTATTGTGGTAATCCGACCAGCCCACAGAGCCGTAGGTCTGCTTGGCGCTCAAAGCGAAGCCTCCCACCCCGTTCGATAGCGCCGTGTAGACCAGATTGGCGTCGCCCAGCGTGCAGGTCGAGTCGGAATCGTCTTTCTTCTGGCAGGTGGAGTTGAATACCAGATCGGTCTTGCCATCGCCGTTGAAATCGCCGGCGAAGGTGTAGTAGGTGCTCCACCCGGTTGCGAGGCCCAGGTCTTGGCGGGCGCCCATGGTGAAAACACCGCCGGTGGAGGTGGCGATATAGACGCTGTTGTTATCCCCGTTCGTGCAACTGCCGGCGTACAAGGCCACCGTATTGCAAACCGTCGTGAAGGCCAGATCAGGTTTGCCATCGCCGTCAAAGTCGCCCACGATGGGATTGAAGACGTTCCAGTTCTCGCCTCCGAAGGTTTGCGGGGTACCGAGTGTGAAAGTCCCATCGCCGTTGGAGTGGGCCACATAGATTACCAGGTTGGTGTTCCCGGGGATGATCAGCGCCACGTCGGTCTTCCCGTCGCCGTCGAAATCGCCCTGCAGAGCTTTGGAATAGGTGAAATCCAGGTTCGCCGCGCCCAATTGCTGTGGTGCGACCAGGGTGTAGGTATCCGCCGGCGTGCCCAGCGTCGTCCCGAGCTGGAGATAGTGGGTGGCACAACCTCCAGATTGGTTAGGGTTCTGGCAGGTAGAGACCAGGATCAAATCGGTCTGGCCGTCGCCGTCCACGTCCCCAACCAGGAAATGATAGAAAGTACCGTAGCCGGAGTTTGCCAGGATTTGCCGCGGGCCAAACGCCAAAGGCCCCGCCATTCCGCAGCGCAGCGCCATCAGGTCGTCGATACCGTCCCCATTGAAGTCCCCTACCCGCAGCACGGGAGCCGGCGCTGGAATGTGTCCCAGGCCGACGCCCGCGCCGAGCCCGCCCGGCCAGTAGGTTACCTGCAGGCCGCCATCCGCACGCGGCAGCGCGGCCAGCACATCGGTCTTGCCGTCACCGTCGAAATCGCCGAATCGTAGCTCCGAGTACGGCACCGTCGTCGTGATCAGATCGGAATAACTGGCGGCGCCGCCGCTGGAATACTTCCACTGCGTCGAGCCGTCGCTCAGTTGATCGGCGGCGAACACGTCCGTCTTGCCGTCGCCGTCAAAGTCGCCAAAGCGCAGCAGGGCGGGATCGGTCGCGGCGTAAGCCAGGTTCGTCGAACCGCCGAGATTGCCATTCCCGCCGGGGTAGTAAGCCCATTGGTAAGTCTCGTTCTTGAAGGTGGTGTTGAAAACGTCGGTCTTACCGTCGCCGTTGAAATCGCCCAGCGCCAGGCGATCCGAAAAGTCCGGCGTCGTGTGTAGGAGCACGAAGCTGTTTGTCCCGCTGGAGGAGTACACCCACTGATAGTTGGGGAAACCATAGGAGTTGGCGAAGACATCGGTGTGGGTGTCGCGATCGAACTCGCCGAACTGCAGCAGCGCGGCCGGCAGAGCGCTGCTGGCATAAGCCAGGTTTTGCCACGCGCCGAACCCGCCGCTGGAATATTGCCATTGCAGGTTTCCGTCAGCGCGCGGCCAGGTGCGAAAGACGTCGGTCTCGCCGTCGCCGTCAAAATCCGTTGAGCCGGTGGTCGCCAGGCTGGCCAAGGAGGCGGCGTTGCTCTTGAACGGATTGCCCACGCTCAGACTGCTGATGGGTGTGTTATCCGGGTCGTTGTAGAGAAGCTGCTCCGGGTGGAGCTGACCGCCGGAGATCGGATAGTACGTCCACTGGCAGCCCGCTGCGCCGGCGGGGCTCGTCTGCAGCGCCGGCCTGGTCACCGGGCTCTGGTTCGCCGCCTGCGCCAGGACGGGTGCCGCGAACGCTTCCGCCACGGGTTGCCTGAGGATGATCATGCTGAACACAATCAGAGTTCGCTTGAGCATACGGAGTGCGGGAAATCGTTTCATAGGCGGGCTTTGGGATCAATCATGGGCACGGTGCATGATTCTGCTGGTAGGCGCGACCCGCGGGGTGCTGGCTGAGTGTGTGTCCTCTGGAGACGTTGGCCGTCCTGGCAACTGTGGGGCCACAAGGGACTGTATGTCAAGATCGGGCGTTAATGCGGTCTACCCGCTTGACGGATGATTTGCACGTGTCATAGAAGCCCCTCATCATAAAGGTTCGTGTTGTCTTGCGTCGTGCTCACCGACGATAGGAGGAGGTTCCGTGCCTAACCCCGTCCGGGTCGTGCGTGAACTCGGCCTCTTGCCGGCTGCGGCGGCGATTGGTCGCAATCGACCGGGGTGTTCGATGGTGATCGCTACTTCGACGTGTTCGTCGAGTATGCCAAGGCGTCGCCGGAAGACCTCCTCATCGAGATCACCGTGCACAACCGCGGTCTGGAGCCCGCCACACTGCACGTGCTGCCAACGCTGTGGTTTCGCAACGTGTGGTCATGGGGGGGCAATGCCGAGCGGCCGCTGCTCCGCGCGACCTCGGGCGACGCGATTGCGGCTTCCCATCCGGACCGCGGTGAGCGATTCCTCTGCTGCGAAGCCACCGCCGCGCTGCTGTTCACCGAGAACGAGACCAACACCGCGCGGCTCTTCCACCTGTCCAACCCCACGCCCTACGTGAAGGACGGCATCAACAATTGCATCATCCACGGCTACCAGGGTGCGGTGAATCCGGAAAAGCGGGGAACGAAGGTGTCAGCACATTACCCGATCACGATCGGACCAGGGGCATCGAAGACGCTGCGGCTGCGCCTGAGCGATGCGGCGTCTGGCGCTCCGTTCGGACAGGGCTTCAACGACGTCATGACGGCGCGCCGCAGGGAAGCGGACGGGTTCTACGCCGCGGTCATCCCGTCGTCGCTCGACGGCAACGCCGCCGGTGTGCTGCGCCAGGCGGTGGCCGGCATGCTGTGGTCCAAGCTGTTCTATTACTATGACGTCAACAAGTGGCTCGAAGAGCACGGCGTCGATCCGTTCAGAGCGAAGCAGCACGCGTCGCGCAACGAGCACTGGCATCACATGTACAACGCCCACGTCATTTCGATGCCGGACAAGTGGGAATACCCGTGGTACGCGGCCTGGGACCTCGCCTTTCACGTGCTCGCACTAACCCTGGTGGACGAGGACTTCGGCAAGGAGCAACTCAAGCTGATGCTCGACGACTCCTACATGCACCCCAGCGGGCAGATTCCCGCCTACGAGTGGAACTTCAGCGACGTCAACCCGCCGGTGCACGCGTGGGCCACCAATTTCACGTATGCGATCGAGATGCTCCGGCACGGCAAGGGTGACATTGACTGGTTCGAAGCGTGGTTTCATAAGCTGGCGCTCAACTTCACCTGGTGGGTCAATCGAAGGACCGCGCCGGCAACAACGCCTTCGAGGGCGGTTTCCTGGGACTGGACAACATCCGCGTCTTCGACCGCAGCGCACCGTTGCCGACCAGTTACCCGGCGGTGGGGCCGAGCGGTTGAAAGTCCGCTCCATGGTGGGGCTGCTCCCCTTGTGTGCGGTGTCCGTCTTCGACGGGGTCCTCCTGAAGCAGCATCCGGAGCTGGCCGAGCGCCTGCGCTCGTTCCTCGCGGCACGCCCGGAGCTGACGGCGTTCATCCATGCCCCGGGCAAAGTCGGTCACTCGGGTCGGCGGCTGGCGGCGATTCTCAACGAGACCAAGCTCCGGCGGGTGCTGGCGACGATGCTCGACGAGAAGGAGTTCCTGAGCCCCCACCGGCATCCGCTCCCTTTCCCGTTATGCGACGGAAGCGTGGATGGCACATTAGTGCGAGGAGGTTCGACGTGTATGGCGCGTGTCCGTACTCCGCGTGCAGCGCGAGCAGATGTTTGCGCGTTTCCTCGATCGACGGCCGCTCACCGCGGAAGGCGCACCATGTCACCTTGCCCCCCGCCCACCGAATACCCCGGGAGACGAGTTCCAAATCGTGAATCTGCACGCCGAAGCGCGTGCCATTCCTCGGGGCAGCCGTGCCGGATCCGCGGCGCACATCGTGGCCCGGTGAATTGAGCGAGGAGACTGGATCTGCGCCCAGACCCGGCGTTACCCAGTTCCCCATGCTCACGTTTTCAAGCTAGGATAGTCTTCACTGAGCGCCACGCGTGATCCTTTTCCTTGTTATCATCTTCTCTCTCATTGTCCTCGCGTCCGTTCTCGCGCTTGCCGAGGCGTCCATCAGCCGGATGACCCTGTTACGCGCGATGGCCCTGCGAAAGCAACGCAGACGCAATGCCGTGCTGCTCGAGCGCATCGAGTCCGATCCGGCGCACTTCCTGAACAGCGTGCGTCTGTGCGTCATGTTTGCCCAGAACGGCTCGGCGATCCTGGTGGCGATTCTTGCCGAGCACACGCTTGGAAATATCGGCGTCACCGTCATTTCGGTGGGGTTTACCGTCATCTACTTTATCGTCGTCGAGGCGACGGCCAAGACCTTCGCCATCGTACACAGCGACGGGGTTGCGCTCTTTCTGGCTCCTTTTGTGTGGTTCCTGGGACGCGTGCTGGCGATTCCAACTCGCGCCTTGATCGGCGTGGGAAATATGTGGTTGCCTGGAAAGGGACTGCCGCAAGGGTCGTATGTCGTCGAACAGGAGATTCGTTCCTTGGCCGACGTGGGCCACAAAGAGGGGGGAATCGAGGCGCATGAGAAGGAAATGATCCACTCGCTCTTCGAGTTCGGCGATCTCCTCGTGCGCAACGTGATGGTGCCCCGGCCGGATGTCGTCGCGCTGGAGATCGGCAGCCCGCTCGCCCTTGCGGCGGACCGCATCGTCAGTTCCGGTTTTACGCGCCTTCCCGTCTATCGCGGTGATCTCGATCGCACCGAAGGCATCATTCACGCCAAGGACGTTCTCGACCGGCTGCGTCAGGGGCGCCACGTCGATGGACTGGCGAAATTGCTGCGGCCGGTGCACGTCGTCCCGGACTTCAAGCCGCTCATCGAGCTGCTGCGCGAGATGAAGGCGGAGAGGTTTCATCTCGCCATGGTGACTGACGAGTACGGTTCGTTGGTTGGTCTGGTGACGCGTGAAGATCTGCTCGAGGAGCTGGTGGGTCAGATCAGTGACGGGCGCGGCCGCGACGTGTCGGAGGTCATTCCTCTGGGCAATGGGCGCTACCGCGTGAATGCAGCGCTGCCGATTCTCGAGCTCAATGGCGCGCTCGGCGCGACGCTGCCGCACGACCGCTGGAACACGGTTGGCGGGCTGGTGTTTGGCCTGGCAGGGGCCATTCCCGCTGCCGGGGCCGTGCTCGAGCTCGACGGCTTCCGTTTTACCGTCGAGCGCATTCACGGCCGGCGCATCGTTAGCGTTCTCGTGGAACTGCTTGGCGCACCCGCCGCGGAGCCGGAGAAAACGGTTTGACGGTGCGTACAGCTGCAGGCGTCGACGCGCCGCATCCCGCGAAATGCGGGTACTCTATCGGACTTGGAAGACCGTAGCGACCAACGGGCGCGGACATCGGAGAGATGCCGTGGAGAGATGCCGTCCGCAGAGCGCCGCCCACAGCGCTGGTTAGATCGCCGAGACGCCGTGGCTGTCGATGACGACCGTGCGCTCTACGCGGAGCGCGCTGGTCAACCCCCAGCGGCGTAAGCGGTCATCAATGTCCTCGAACGGCTGCTCCAGGAACTCCGCCGTCAACACCGCGCAATGCGGACACTCGTCGTCGATGCGGAGGAGATGATGCTCCGCGCAAGCTCCGGGCACACCATTGCGTACGACGGTGCTGTGGGAGTGCAGCACGCGCACGGCACGACCGGGAAAGTGCTCCTGCACGTAGTCACGCAGGACACTGATCTTCTCGAGGTCACAGGCACAATCGACGCAAGGAACGTTGCTCTGAGCTCGCTCACATTCGTCTGCTGATGCCAAGCACAATGACATAATGACTACCCTCGTACCGAGTCAAATCCGGGCGGTCAATACAGGAAACGCACCTTCGCAATATTGGCGGATCGTAGAAATGATGTCGGCCACAGGTCCCATCAATAATTGGGTGAAAAACCCTCCCAGCCGGTTTGCTTCTCGGTATTCTCCGGCCGCAAGTGCAGGACGGTCTCCTTTTCCTGGCCCGTCTGCGCGCTATTGTCGGCGCGCAGCCGTTGACGGTCCTGAGAATTCTCGTCCGCGAGCGAATCCCGTTCGCGCGCTCCGGGTTCGGTCAGGTCCTCGGTGGCGCTTTCCTCGGGCTCTTGCTCCTCGAATTCTTCCACCACGTCTTCGTTCTGAGTGTTTTCGAGATTCGCGGGCACGCGGCGGCCGTAGGCGCGCATGCATTGCGCCACCCACATCTGCGTGGTGCCGAGATGCTTGGCAATCATTGCGACGGTTGCCTCGCGCCCTTTCTGGGATTCGACGGCGGCGGCGCGTCCCTTCAGGGGGCGCGCGCTACGGTCGAGACTGGAAATGATTTCCTCGCACGGGACCTGGCCGCGCATGCGTGCCGCACGCGGTGTGGCGCCAGGTACGGGTACCAGGTTATCTGATACCTCGGGTAGCTCCTGCGCCGCCAAGCTGCGCAGGAGCATGCCGGCACTTCCAACAGCGACGAGAAGGATGGCCAGTAAACGCCCGCAACGCCAGATCCGTGCGAGCAGCGGTTCGTGATTCACCCAGCCAGTCTACCTTCCCCTGTCGACAAAGCAATCCGTGTGCGTGGCGGCCATCGGCCCCACGTCTGCGGGCAAGCGCCGCGGCTGTCCGCAGGACATGACAGGTGTCACACGGCGCACCCCGCAACGGCGCCGTGAGCACCGCATCCGCTGTGGCCCGCGGCGTGGGGCAGGGCCGAAAACGCGGCCACTCGAAAAATGCCGCCGAATATCTCGACGCGATGTTCGTCCAACGCAGCATGTCGCCACAGCAGAGCCAGAATGGTTGTTGCCGAATGGTCGTACCGCAGCGCAACGAAGGAGAACGTCGCATGGGTAGCGCAGTGCTGATTGTCGATGATGATGTGAACGCGCAGATCATCACCGAAACGTTACTCCGCCTGCGCGGCCTCGACGTGCGCATCACACCCGACACCGCCGACGCGGTGAGCATGGTCGCGCGCGGTGACGTCGGTGTCGTCGTCGTCAACTTGAACACCTCCGGAATGAACGGCTTCGAGGGGCTGCGTCGTCTGCGAGCCGCGTCCGAAGCGCTGACGACGCCGACGCGTATCGTCGTCGTGACCGATCGCCGCGCGCCGGAGGTGGAACGGTTCTCGCAACGCAGCGGTGCCGATGCCGTATTGCGCAGGCCCACTGAACCGGGGCGCCTCATCGCCACGGTTGAGGGCCTGATGCCGACCGTCGATCCGCCGGCGACGCAAGCCGGCTGGCGCTAGGCCCTAGATCCGGTGACGCTGGATCAATTGCTTGGCGATCACCAGTCGCTGGATCTCGTTGGTGCCTTCGCCGATGATCATCAACGGCGCATCGCGGTAGTAGCGCTCGACCGGAAACTCGTTCGTATAGCCGTAGCCGCCGAGGATGCGCATGGCTTCCGTGGCGACTTCGAGACAGGTTTCCGAGGCAAACAGCTTGGCCATGCCGGCCTCGACGTCGCAGCGCTCGCCGCGGTCCTTCTTGTCCGCCGCTTGGTAGGTGAGCAGCTTGGCCGCTTCGATCTTGGTGGCCATGTCGGCGAGCTTCAGTTGAATGGCTTGATGCTCGCAAATCGGCTTTCCAAAGGTCTCGCGCTGCTGCGCGTACTTGATCGCCGTGGCGAATGCCGCCTCGGCAACGCCCACGGCGCGCGCCGCGATATTGATGCGCCCGACCTCCAAACCGCTCATGACGTGGAAGAAGCCCTGACCTTCCTTGCCGCCGATCAAATTGCTGGCGGGCACCACGTAGTCTTCGAGATTGACCTCGCAGGTTTCGATCCCCTTGTACCCGAGCTTCTCGAGGTCGCGGCTCACCGTCAGGCCCGGGCCTTTCTCGCCGACGAACATGGAGATGCCTTTGTACGGCGGGTCGGCCTTGGGATCGGTCTTGGTGGCGAGGGCGTACAAGGTGCCGTAGCGCGCGTTGGTGATGAACATCTTGCTGCCGTTGATGACGTACGCGTCGCCCTGACGCACGGCGGTGGTGCGGATGCGTTGCACGTCGCTGCCGGCGTGGGGCTCGGTTAGACACAGGGCGCCGTGATGCGCGCCGCGTGCCATGGCCGGCAGATAGCGCTGCTTCTGGTCGTCGGTGCCATGCATGCGCAGCATGTATGCCAGCATCAGATGCGTGTTGAGCACACCGCTCAGGCTCATCCAGCCTTTGCACAGCTCTTCCACCACCATTGCATAGGTGGTGACGTCGAGACCCAGGCCGCCGAACTCCTGCGGGATGGTGGCGCCGAACAGCCCCAGCTCCTTCAAGCGCGCCACTAGCGCATGGGGATACTCGTTGCGATGCTCCAACTCGCTGGCGACCGGCAGCACCTCGCGCTCGACAAAGCGCCGTACCGTCGAGACGATCTCTTCGCGGACCTCGGTTGCTAAGCTCACGATTTCCTCCCCATCTGTCAAAGTGCGCGGTAGGTTAACCATGTTTGCGGGGCTCGGGCAAATTCGTGAATCGTGCTCGTGAGTCGTGCGCGTGTTGGGATCTCTGGGGTGAGGGCTCTTCCACGCGCACGACTCACGATTTCCTTGATCCCCCCGGCCACCGCTGTTACAGGAGGCCCGCATGCGCCGCGCCCTTGTGTTGCTTCTGCTTCTGCCCGCGGGCATCGCGGCGGCGCAGGCGACGCCGAGCGCCGGGCCGGGCACCGCGGTGTTCACCGGGGGCGGCGAGGTGCCGTCGCCGCGCGAGAAGCCGTCCAAGCCGGTGACGACATACTGGCGTGTCCAGCTCTTCGTGAAGATGGCCAGCGCGCCGGCCGGCGCGCACGCGCAGGTCCTCCTGCCGCTGTCCGACGAACACCAAGAAGTCCTGGCGCGGCGTGTCGAGGCCGGCGGCTTTGCGTATCGCGAGGAGCCCGAGGCGCCGAATCTCTGGGGCAACTGGACCCGCCTCGCCGCGACGGATGGCGCGGCGCAGTTCGAATACGAGGTGAACGCTGCGGTGACCGATACGGTCACGCCGATTCCGGATCTTCCCCTCGGCGCTTTGCAGGTGCCTGAGGCGCTGGAGATCAATCTGCAACCGTCGGCGCTCGTGCAGAGTGGCGATCTCGATCTCAAGCGCCGCAGCCGCGACCTCGTCAAGGAAGCGCGCAGCGTGGAAGCCGCCGCTTGGGCGCTGTTTCAATATACGGCGGCATTCGTCCGCGCCGGACCAGGCGAAGCGAAGGAAGATGCCGTCGCCGTGCTGCGCCAGGAGCGCGGCAGCAGTACCGGCAAGGCGCGCTTGTTGACGGCGCTGCTGCGCAGCATCGGTGTGCCTGCCCGTCTCGTCGGTGGCCTGAAGCTCGAAGACGCCACGAAGAAGCGTGCCACAATTTCCTGGGTTGAGGCGTACGTTGGTGACCGCTGGGTGCCGATGGATCCGGGCGGTGGCTACTTCGGGTGGACCCCGAATCAGTACCTGGCCTTGTACCGCGGCGATCTGCCGCTGATCGTGCACAGCTCGGGGCTGGATATCCAGTACGACTTCCTCATGCATCGCACCAGCCGTGAAACCGCGGCGGGTGGGCGCCCCGAACCGACGCCGGTGACCGCGTCCGGTCGCGCCGAGCGGCCGGTGGAGTCGCAGCAAGTGCGCACCGCGGCCAGCTACGTCGAGCACCCGGTGGCGTCGGTGGTGGTGATCGCCGATCAAAGCGTGTCCGACGCGGTTACCGAACGGGTGCTGCAGGAGGCGCAGACGGACGACATCAACGTCGTCGTGCTGCGCGCGCGCTTCGAGTCGCGCTACTTCCGCGAGCAGTACCTGCAACGTCTGGTGAACAATAATCTGTCGCTGATTCGTACGGCGCACGTACTGTTGATCGCGACGCGGGATGACGCCGGCCTGTACGCGTTGCTGGCGCTCGGAGACAAGGACCTGGCGCTCGGCGACATGCGCATCGTGGTCGCCGGCGATTTCCCGCGGGCCGTGGGGCGCGTGCTGGGCGCGGTGCTCTATCGCGTGCTGACCGCGGGCCAGGTGGTGCTCATCGATCGGCCGGCGGAGCTGCTGGGGTTGTGGGAGATGGTGCGCGCCAACGTCATCAACGGCGTGCCCATGCTCGAAGAGGCGGGCAAGTGGGATCTCAAGCCGCTGGTGCTCGACCAATCGATGTACGAGGATCTCAGCCGTTGGCGCCGATACGTGGTGGCGGCGTGGGCACGCGCGGTGCGGGCGCAGGTGCCGTTGCAGGCACTCAACCTGATTCTCGTGCTGCCGGTGATTGCGGCGATTATCGTGATCGTGCGGACGATCGTCGGCATCGAAACGTTCGGCACGTTCTCGCCGGTGATCGTGGCGCTGGCGTTTCTGACCACCGGCCTGCAATGGGGCGCGGCCATCTTCGCGGTGATCGTCGGTGCCGGTGCGTTCGTGCGGGTAGGGCTCCAACACGTGCGGCTGCAGCTGGTGGCACGCCTGGCGATCTTGATTGCCGTGGTTGCCGGGATCATGGCGGGGCTGACGGTGATCGGCGCGTCCTTCGGCATCGGCGCCTTGATGAACGTCAGCATCTTCCCGATGGTGATCATGTCGAACGTGATCGAGAACTTCACGACGTCACAAGCCGAGTTCGGCACACGCGAAGCGGTGCGTCTGACAATCAACACGCTGGGGCTCGCCGCGTTGTGTTATCTGGCGATCGAGACCACCGGGCTGCAATCGATCCTGCTGGCATTTCCGGAACTGCTCATTGGCGCCATCGTCATCGACGTCGTACTCGGCAAGTGGCGCGGCTTGCGGCTTTTCGAGTACTTGCGCTTCCTGGATTTGACCAAGCGTTCCGACCGATGGGCTCCTTGATCGAGCGGTTGCGGCGCGTGCGGCAGGAGGCGCTCGGCCTGAATCGCCGCAATCAGGAGCTGCTGCTGCGGCTCAATGCGCCGCGCTTCGTGGCCCTCGTGGATCACAAGGTGCAGACCAAAGAGGTCCTGGCGCGCCACGGCTTGCCGGTGCCGGAGACCTTCGGGCGCTACGTCCGCCAGCGCGAGCTGTCGTCACTGGCGCGTGAAGCCGAGCAGCGCATCGAGTTCGTCCTCAAGCCGGCGCGTGGCGCCGGCGGGGAGGGTGTGGTCGTGGTGGCCGGGCGCCGCGACGGCCGGCTGGTCAAGTCGAGCGGCGCATTGCTCAAGGTCAATGACCTGCTGGCGCATGCCGCCGATATCATTGCCGGCGCGTTCTCGATGAGTCAGACGCGTGACGAGGCCCTGCTCGAGTACCGACTGACGCCAGAGCCGGGCCTGGCGAGCTATAGCCCGGGCGGCATTCCGGACGTGCGCGTCGTACTTGCTTATGGCGTCCCGGTCATGGCCATGTTGCGATTGCCGACGCACGCCTCCGACGGGCGCGCGAATCTCCATGTCGGCGGGGTCGGCGTGGGACTCGACCTGGCCAGCGGCCGGGCGATCCATGCCATCTGGCGCGACCGCCCGGTTGTGCTGCATCCCGATACGCAGCAGCCGCTCTCGGCAATTTGCATCCCGCGATGGGCGGATATTCTGGAGCTTGCCACGCGTAGTTACGACGCCGTGCCGCTTGGCTACATGGGTATCGATATCGTTGTCGACATCCGGCATGGCCCGGTCATCCTCGAGCTCAACGCGCGCCCTGGGCTGAGCATTCAGCTCGCCAACCGCCGCGGCTTGCGCCGCATGATCGAGGCGGTGCGTGCCCAGCGTGTTGGCGACTGCACGGCCGCGCAGCGGGTGGCGTTGGGGCTGGAGATTGAGGAGCGGGTGAGGGGTGATACGTGAAGCGTGAAACGTGGGCTGTCCAATTGGCGCCTTGGACCCATCTACGAGCACGAACACGAGGACGAACGCGAACGCGATTCGCGAGCATGATTCACGATCCGTCCTTGACGCTGCTACCCAATCCCGCTTTGGTAGCGCAGTGACGCAAATCCAGCTTTCGCTGCTGCTGTCGTTGCTGTGCGTTGCCGGTCTGGCGTTCTTCGGGTGCCGTCCATACATCGATGAGTTCAGGGGCCGCGTGCGGCAGACGGTAGCGGCGTTCCTGCTGATCGGCATCCTGGCGATCGTGGTGTTCTTTCCCGTTACAGCATTCGGCGAGGCGGAGGAGATCGATGTGGCGACCCTGTGGCTGCCGGTGCTCTTGGCGGGGCATGCCGTGCTGGTGGGGTTCCTGTTGGTGTGGTGGCGCTTGCGCGGCGATGTCTCTCTCGGGCGCTTCCTGCATCTGTCCGGCGACGACCTCGGAAACAAGGTGCGGCGTGGTCTGGTGACCGGTGCGGCGGGCTGGTTGCTGACGATTCTGATCACCGGCGCGGCGGCGGCCATGGGTTCCGCGAGCGGGCGAGTCAGTGAGGCGACGGAGATCCCGCCGGTCATGGCGTGGCTGGCGGCGCTGCCGCTCAGCTCGAAGTTGATCATCGTGGGTGCCGCGATGACCGTCGAGGAAGCCTTCTTCCGCGGCTTTCTGCAATCGCGGATCGGCCTGTTGGCGTCGAGTGTGATGTTTGCCCTCAGCCACTTCAGCTATGGGCTGCCGTTCATGATCATCGGGGTGTTCACCATTTCACTGATCATCGGCCGCGACTTCGCGCGCAGCGGCGACCTCTTGCCGTGCATGATTGCGCACGGTGTCTTCGACGCCGTACAGCTGCTGGTGATCTTACCACTGGCGGTGCGCATGTGGCAGCAGCCGGCGGGCCAGCCGGCGCTGCTGTCGGCGATGCATTGGTAGGCCATGCTCTGCCTGGAAGCACCTTGGCGGTGAGGCCCGCAATTGCGCTGCCACACGCCAGACGGCAGAATGTCTGCGTGTCGGCGGAACAGATCATCGCACTCGAAGCGGCGCTGGCCGATCTCAGTGATCTGTATGCGGTTACCCGCAACTTCACGGCGCTGCAGTCGGGTGCGGAGGCTGAGCTGCTGCCCCGAATTTATGCCATCGGTGCCCGTTTGCGTAGCCTGGTACGCGCGGGCAACCTGGATGATGCGGCAATCGATCGCAACGCGACGGAAATTCTGGCCTGTGCGACGCAGTGGCGCGGCGCGCTCGGCGAGATCCGTGGCTCACCGCTCTATCAGCGCGCCGTGCATGACGTCGCCAGTGCTCGCCAGGCGACGCTAGCGGAGGTCATCCCCCAGGTGTTTGCGCGCGTGCGCGTCGTCCAGCCGGCGCCGTCCCTGTATTTTCCGGTATCGCCATCGGGGGGCCGGCGCCGTCCCGGCTCCAGCCCCTTTCTCAGTCCAGCGGATTGTGCGGACAAGATCATGCAGTTGCTGGCCGACGGGATTGAACCCGATGTCGAGACGGCGGAATGGTGGGAGCGCGAGCTGCCTTCCATTGTGTGTGCCGACACACCGGCGGGAGTGGAGAGTCCCATCGTGCTGTGCGTGGCTGCGGCCGCGGTGCCCGTGACGGTGTTTGCGGATATCGATGCGGCGACCTTGCGGGTGTTTACGCCACGTCTGCGCGCGCCGATGTCCGTGCTGCTGGCGCGCGACGCGACTGACGAGTGGTGGGAAGCCTACCAGGATTCCTACCACGTCTTCCGCGTTGCCCTGCAGCAGCACCTTGCCGCACGTGGCGAGATTGCCGGTGCGGCTGAGTCCTGAATGTCGGCGGACCGTATCACGCACGCACTCAGGACTCAGCGCCCGGGACCTTAGAACTGATACGTGACTTTCACTCCGGTCTCGTCGCGCCGACTGAAGCGACCGCCGGCGAACCAGGGGTCATCGCTGGGAGCGCTGCTGCCATAGGTGAAGAAGAACTTCTGTTGGAGCGAGAAAATCATATTATTCGTATAGTAGTAATCGACGTTCCACAAGACCTCGTCGTTGTCGTTGACGGGATCCCAGGCGTCGGCAACGAATGGAACGATGGTGCCGCCGCGATAGAAGCTGGTGGCCGCGACTGTGATCAGGTGTTCCCATTGTCGAATCTGGTCGCCGTTGCCAGGACTGGCAAAACGGCCGGAGACCTGCATGCGTTCCACCTGGCCAGCGTTGGGACCCGAGACCCATCTGCCGACGGGACCGAAGTAGGGATACTCGCCGGCACCCGAGGTGCCGCGCAATTCATCGATATTGCCGCCGGTGGTGTAGTTCCAGAAGAGCTGGGAGGTCAGGAACCACGTGGCGCGCGGATTGAGAAACTTGATCCAGGTCGGACGATCGAAGCCGAGCATGCCGGTCCAGACATCGCGCTTCGTAAAGCCGAGGGGTGAGAAACCCTGCGAAGAGAGGTTGGTGATTGGTCGGCACTGCCCATTGACCTGCACGCACGCCAGGGTGCTGGGATCGGTCGTCTGAAACGGCTCGCCCATGGCATACGCGGTTTCCATGCGGAACACGGTCTGGGTGTAGTCACCTTCGAAGTAGTTCCCCGTGAGACCGAAGATGTGCACGTATGGGTCGACAACCTTGGCGTTCACGTTGATGGGGAGCACATCATGGGTGGTCGGGCTGTTGAGGTCCGGTTGGAAATTGCCGACCTTCGGCGCAGTGGTGTCGAGTGAGATGGACTCGATTTTCACGCCGAACGGGGATGCCGCACCGACGCCGCGGCCGCGACCATACATGTAGTTGGTCGACATCTCGACACCTTGCGGCGTCACGAAGTGGAAGCGGGTGCCGACTTCACTGGCGTCCTGCGGGTTCCGCTGGAAGTCGCCCTTATGATAGCTCGTGTTCTGCAGGTTGAATTGCGGCGCCAGATAGTTGGCGTTGAGGTCGTTGGCAAAGTCGAGGTTGGGATTGCCCACGGGGTTGCAGGGATGCTTCGGATCCGGGGGACTCGGACAGGTGCTCTTGGACGGTGAAAAATTGATCTGTCCGGAACGCAGCGGGTCGGCAAAGGGGAGGCCCCATGGCTGGGGGTTGAAGGCGGCTTTGATGCCCGGTTGAAAATCAAAGGCGTTGTAGACGACCTCGAAGAACGCGTTCGACAGCGGGCCGACCTGTCCAATGTCCCAGAGGCCTTTCGTGAGCCACAACGGGACACGGATGTTGTCCCAGGACTCCTGCTGGAAGTGCCACGAGGTATCGAGCGGGTTCCAGATATCCATGATCCGGAACTGATCGCTCTCGCCCCAGATCACCTGCTGGCGGCCGATGCGGAGGCTCAGCGGCGCATCCTTGATCTTGAGATCGATGTAGGCTTCGCGCAGGCTGTTCTCCCACTTGTCAGCCGAGCGGTCGGCGTCGCTCAAGCGGCTGTAGTTGCCCGGAAGAAGATTGGTGCCGGTGCACGTCGGACCGGTGCAGCGGCCAATCGGGTTGCCCTTGATTGGTCCGCCGACGAGATCGTCGTAACGCGTTTGCCCGCGTTGCAGGTCGCCCGGCGCGATGTCGTAAAAGCCATCGTACACGCCGCGGTAGAGCAGGTAGAGCTTCGACCGTTCGATGAATGGAATCTCGAAGCGGTCGATGAACTTGCCATTTTGGAGCCAGTCATAGTCGACCCGCAAGCGAAACGTGTTGCGGTTCTGGATGAACTGGGCTGAGTTTTCAGACGGATTCCGAACCAGGTTCTGCGATTCGATGTTTCCAGAGAGCTCGAGCGGTCCGAACTTCTGGGTCGCTCGCACTGGCGTGTACAACCCTGCCGTGCACCCCAAGACCAACAGTGAGATGGTCAGGGTCTTTCGCGTTCGAGAGATCCGCCCACATCGTGCCTCGCGCATTGCACCCCTCCTTCCGCGTTGTGGCGGTTCGCGGACCGCCGGCCCCAGTCTCAATAGCGGGTCCGTCATACTAAAAAACGCGCGACGTTGGCAAGCAGAGATTGTAGGTTCTGCTGCCGCAGATTCCATGACCGCTGCGGTGCTGACCGCTGGCGCCGGGCCGGGAACTCAACGGGATGCGCCGCCGCACCTTGACTTCGCGGGCGGTGCTTCCTAGTGTGGGCGGCGTTCATGACGGTGAGGAGTCGGCTAATTGGCAAGCCACCTGACTCTGAATCAGGCGATTGTAGGTTCGAGTCCTACCTCCTCAGTTGCGCCGTGTTCGTGGTCGTGTTCGTGCTCGTACAAGAGGAGCTACCCTCCCTCACGAACACGAGCACGTGCACGAACACGAAAAGTGGTCCCATCGTCTAGTGGTTAGGACGCCGGCCTCTCACGTCGGTAGCAGGGGTTCGAATCCCCTTGGGACCAATTCCTTTCTCTCGCGAAGTCGGCGAGCGCGCAGGGCTTGTTAGCGCGCGTCCGCCCCCCGATGCTTCGCCTTCTCCGTCGTGCCCTTCGTGTGCTTCGTGGTGAAGCGGTTTTGCCGCGCCGGTTGATGTGACGTTGCTTCAAGTAGCCGTCGGGCGGAAGAGATCGATCAGTTGTTTGCAGTAACGCACGACGGAGCCGACTTTGTGAGGCTCGGTATTTCCGAGTCGAACGACAACCAAGTCGAGCTTCGGGCTGATGAGAATCCGTTGGCCGAAGGCGCCGCTGCAATAGAACAAACCGAGGCTCCCGGGGATGACCCAGAAGTGGGCGCCGTAAATTCCCTCCGATTGCGGCGTCGCTGTGCGGGCGTAGTCGACCCAACCTGCAGGCAGGATGCGTTCACCATCCCATTCGCCGTCTCGTAGATACAAATAGCCGAAGCGGGCGAAGTCGCGGGCGCTGCAGTAGCAAAATGCCGAGCCAATGAAGTTGCCGGCCAGATCGAATCTGGGATCGGCCGTCTGCATGCCGATTCGATCGAACAACTCGCGTTTCATGAAGGCGCACATCTCCGGCTCGCCGCCGCCGACGGTTTCACTCACCAACCGCGCCAGCAGATTGCTGGCACCGCTGTTGTAGTTCCAACGCTTTTCCGGCTCGATTTCATATGGAAGGGTGGCCGCGAACGCAGCGGCGTCGTCCTTTCCCACACCGAATAGCATTGGGATGACGTCGGATTCGTCCTCCGGATAGTAACGGATGGAGCCATCGCCGAGGTGCTCCGCCTCTCGAAAGCGCAGGCCGTCGGTCATGCGCAGCATCTGGTCGATGGTGATGCGGCGCCGTTTGTCACCGACGTTCCACTCCTTCACCGGGATCGGCTGCGAGATGTCCAGCTTCCCCTGCTTCACCAAGATGCCGACCAGGCAACTGGTGATGCTCTTGGCCATCGACCACGAGATGAGGGGGCGATCCGCTTCGACGGCCTGCCGATAGCGCTGGGCCACGATGGCGCCGTGTTGTACGACGACGACGGCATTCGTGCGCCCGAGATCGTCGGGCTCTGGATCGCTGAAAGCATGATCCAGTAACCTATCCAGAGTGACCCGATCAACGCGCGAATCGATGTCGGCTCGCGGCCACGCGTTCGTGGGCCAGGGGATCCCGGCGGGATGCGGTGGCAGCGGAACAAGAACGGCCGGATCGACCGGCAACGCTCCGAAGCGACCCATTGGTCGAGCATAGGTCAGTCATGTCTGGCTTTGCAACGAGGAGCTACGCTGCCTACACTGCCGTGTCTGGAAGAATTGGCCCGTAGCGCGATGGTCCGAATCGGGACTCCAACGTTGACCCGTTTCGGTGGCGAAGTCTGACCCCGATAACGGTGGACCAGTTCAATGTCTTGAACCGGTCAATAGGCTTATTGTACGCCGGGTGACGTGACGACTCCGCGGGCTCATTTCGGCGCGAAGCGTTGCCCGCCGTCAAGGCGGAACGTCGAGCCGTTCAGCATGGGGTTCTCGAAGATCGCCCGCGCGAGCAACGCGTACTCCTCGGGACGACCCATGCGCTTCGGGAAGGCGGCGTCCCTCGTCAGCCCATCTGCCATCGCCTGTGGTATCCCGCGTGTGAGGCCGGTATCGAACAGACTCGGGGCGATAGTCATCACACGGATGCCGAGGCTGCCGAGATCGCGCGCCATGGTAAGCGTCATTCCGGCGATGCCGGCCTTCGCCGCGCTGTACGCGACCTGGCCGATCTGTCCTTCGAACGCCGCGATCGAGGCCGTCATCACGATCACCCCACGTTCGCCGTTCATGTCGGGCTCGTTGCGGCTCATGGCCTCGGCCTGCAGTCGGGCGATGTTGAAGCTGGCGACCAGATTGAGATCGATCACCGCGCGGAAGGCGTCAAGTGGGTGCGGCCCCTCCTTCGCAAGCGTGCGCTTGGCGATCCCGCCGCCCGCCGTGTTGACGCCGAAGTGCACTGCGCCGAGGTTGTCAGCCGCGCGCCTGATTGCCGCTTCGGTGCCATCGAAGTCGGTGACGTCGCAGGGGTAGAAGCGCGTGCCGGCGCCGATGGCGGCGGCAACCTCCTCGCCCTGGGAGCTCGGACGATCAAGGATCGCAACGCGAGCCCCGTCGCGCGCCAGCATCTCCGCGGTTGCGCGCGCCATTCCAGACGCCCCGCCAACCACAATTGCCTTCGCTCCGCTGATCTTCATACTCTCTCCTTGTGCTGTGCGGATTCTCCGGCTTCCGCGCTTGCCTTTCCGATGGTCTTCTAGTGGACATCCATCGCGATGGTCACGTGCTGCGTGCCGTCAGGAACTTTGACCCACAACCGTCCGCCCATCGCGGGCTCCCAGAACCACCCGTCCGTCGCCGCCTCGAGCGCGGCGAGCGTGTCATACTGGTGCACCGCGGTATCGTTGCGTGTCACCGAGTCCGGGACGGCCTCGGCGCGCAAAATTTCCAGCAGCGCGCCGGAGACGAACGTCTGCCCGCCGTGAAAGTCGATGGCAACGCCACCGGCGGCACCGCCGGCGATCGGTGCTTGCGCGAGGCGCGCGCCGTCGAACAAGACGAACGCGCTGGCGCTCTCGCTCGGGACGATGCGCACGTACAACACCCCGGCGTCATTCGCATAGGAATCGACACGCTCGGGCGGCTGCGTGGTCGGCGACAGCGTATCGATCGTCGGACGCAACAAGGGCACGATCGCGCCGGCACGCACGAAGAGCGGCAGCGTCTCGAGCGGCGCCGCGACGTCGATCGTCACGCCGCCCGCTGCACCGCCTGAGTAGACCGTGCCATTCCACCAATCGATCCAGTCCCCCGGTGGGACGATCACGTGCTTCGTGGTCGCCCCGGCGGCGACGACCGGTGCCACCAGCAGGTCGTCGCCGAAGAGATACTCGTCCGACGGATGCAGGCCCATGTCCGGATATGCCAGACCCAACGGCCGTTGAATGGCCCGGCCGTCGCGCATGAGGTTCTGCGCATACGTCCACTCGTAGGGGAAGAGCCGCAAGTGCAGGCGCGCGTAGAGGCGATACGTGTCGAGGGTCTGCTGATTGCGGCCGTTGTCCGCGGTGAATTCCCAGGGCGTTTGCGCGGAGCTGTCGCCGACCTGCATCACGCTCGACAGCGCCGTTTGCTCGAACCAGCGGGTGAACACCTCGTTCCCAGGCGGGCTGTTGCGGTAGCCGCCGGTGTCGGCGCCGAAGAACGGAAAGCCCGAAGGTCCTAAGCCCAGGCCCATGATGACCGTCGCGGGTAGGCCGCCGACGCCGCCGGGCTGGGTCTCGCCGCGGTGCGTGAGGTAGGGCTCGCCGTGCCGAGTGAGCGTCGCGTCCATATCACCGGGCCAGATGACGGACGCGGTGCGTTGATCGCCCCAGCGGCCGGCGCGGCAGAGCAGGAAGCCGCCCGCCGCCGGCAGCGTGTCGGCATAGACCTGGTGGTAGAGCAGCGTGTAGCCGTAGTGCATGGTGCGTTCGTCGCTGCCGTCGGCGAATTTCCACACGTTGCGGCGGCCCTGGGCGCCGGGTGCGATGTCCTCAGCATAGTCGAGCTTGAAACCCTCGATGCCGATGTCGGTGTAGCGGTGGACGAGGCCCTGCCACCACGCGTAGGCGTCCGGATTGGTGAAATCGATCGGCTTGCTCCCGCTCAGCAGCAATCCGGAGGTCGGCGGGAAGTACTGGTTGGCGACCGCCTCGTCATAGAGCGGCTCGGCGGCCGCGGTGACGTACGGCGAGCTCCACAGCGCCATGCGCAGGCCGTTGTCGTGCGCCGCGTCGATCATACTCGTGGGGTTCGGGAACTGACTCGGTTTGAAATCGAACGTGTTTCTCGCCGACTCGTACGGCTCATCGATCCAGATCGCCGAGGTCGCCAGATCGAGGCTGCGGATCATATCGATGTCGTCGAGCACCTGGGCCTGATCGCGATTCTCGTCGCGCCAGATCCACGGCCCCAGCGCCCACGGCGCCGGGAGCAGCGGATACCCGGTGACATCGTAGTAGTGCTTGGTGATGTCGAGGGGATGCTCGGCAGCAAACAGATGGAAGCGCAAGCCGTCGCCGCTCTGCTGCGCCGTGCCGTAGGTGATTTCGACCAGATCGGCGGCCTGGGTGGCGACGTCGAACTGCCCGACGCGCTTGCTTTCAACGAACAGACCCCAGCCGCGCGTGCCGATGAGCAGCGGGATCGGGATGTGCGCCTCGTTGTCCATGCTCTCGCTCTCGGCGTCGATCTCGATCTGCATGGGGCGGATCTTGCCGCGCTGATTGACGTCGTCCTCCCACTCCCCGAGGCCGTAGAATGCTTCGCTGGCCGAGGCCCGCGGTCGCAGCCGTATCCACGCGATCGGCGATTGCCCGGGCAGTAGCTCGGGCACCAGCGTGGCGGCGAAACGCCCAGTGGCGCCGGCGCTCAACGTCAGCGTGGCGCCGCGGTCGTCGTCGAAGCGCAGGTGGATGAGGATGACGTCGGTCGATGCCGAGAGCACGGACGCAGCGATCACTTTTCGCCAGCGCAGGCTCTTGGGTAGGACCGGTGGAAACAGCGGGCCGTGGTCTTCGAGGAAATACGGGTCATAACTGGCGCGGTCATCGAGCGCATCGACGGTGCCGAGCTGAAAGGCGTCGGTCGGCAAGGTGAGTAACACCTCACCACGGCGTGTCAGCGTCAGACTGCGGTGATCGCCGGCGACGGTGAGCGCATAGTCGCCCGTAACCAGGCTCGCAGCCGCTCCTACGGGACAACCGATCAAGGCGTACTGCACCGCGGCGACGATCTCGTCGATGGTGATGACGTGATCGCCGTTGCTGTCGCCGAGCAGGCAGCGGCTCGCCGGCGCACCCTCGAGCGCGCTGTCCACCATGGTCACCAGCTCGTCGACACCGACCACCGTATTGCCGTCGCAGTCGCCGGTGCACTCGGCGACGTCGATGCCGTCGCCGGCCGTCGGCGGGACGCTGATCGCAGCGTCGGCGCGCGCAACCAAGACAACGGCAACGACGAGCGCCAGAATGTGGGCGAATGGGCGACCGCTCCGGCGACCCGAATCATGGGGATGCGACATTGGGGATCTGTTTACACTGTCTGCGGTTGGTGCGGCAATCTGCTTTCCTCGAATCCCTCCGCAAGCAGGGGTCTTCCCAATCGGTATTGGCTTGGCGAACGTGACTCTCCCCAAGAGCTATGGCGGTGACACGCATCGGTACACGTCGATGAAGCGCCGTCCGCCCTGCTCTTGTCTCCGGACGGATCGCGGTTCTATCACGGTCTTGAGTAATAAGGTTGTTTGAACGACCGACGCGGTATTTTCCGTCGATACCTATACGCAGATTAGTTTGATTTTACCCAGACGTTCGTGCGCGACTCTCGTTTTGTGGGAGCAGCGACAGACACTGTCCAGCGCCTTGGCGCAACTCGATGCGACGGACGGCGAGCGTGGAGCCCACTTGCGTCGGCAGCATCGTCGACCTCGGAGCACATTCCTTGGCGGGACCCGCCAAGACTATAGCTACGGCGGCATTGTGTTGGGTGCCAGCGGTCAGATCTACGTGGCAGCAACCAGCACCGGCCCGTGGGGTGACGGTGTCCCTCCGTTCAGCGGCACAGGCAGCGGGTTCGTCGCCGACCTGGATGCAACCGGGGCGTTGGTGTGGAATGGTTTTGTACCTGGCAGCGTGTGGGACATAACCATCGACGGGAGCGGCGCCCTGTACCTTACGGGACAAGGGTCGACCTCCTTTGGTTCCCCTGTCCGGCCGTACACCGGCAACCAGGATGGGTTCGTGGTGAAGATGGCCGATGTCGGGGTGCTCGATACACCGACACCGACCCAGACGTCACCGCCAACCTCGACCCGAACGCAGACCAGCACGCGCACCCCAACCGCGACGCCAACGAAGAGCAGCATCTGGACCGGGGCCGTCGATAATCTCTGGTCCAATCCTGGAAACTGGGGCGGCAGGCTGCCAGTCGCCGAAGATACCCTCATCTTTCCGGCTGGAGCACAGCACCTCACTAACATCAATGACCTGCCCGTCAACACGACGTTCTCGAGCATCGTTCTGAATGGTGGCAACTATGACCTCGGGGGTAACCAGATTGGATTGCGCAACGGGATCAGCGGGAATGGGGCGAACAATACGATCGACTTGCCTCTGCAACTGCTGGGCACGCAGGCGATCAACGGTACCGGTCTCGTGGTCAACGGACCGATTAATCTGGGAACAAGCTCGCTGACAGCCAGCGGCCAATACAATGGTGTGATCAGTGGCACGGGGTCCGTCTCAGCGGTCGGCACGACCGTGCTGACCGCCAACAATACGTACTCGGGACAGACGAGCGTCTACGGCGCGACCGAGATCGACGGCGTGCAGCCGGCAAGCGCGGTGCAGGTCGCAAACAGCGGACGACTGTCCGGTTCAGGGACCCTGGCGCGGTCGATATCGACGGGGGCGGACGCCTGACGGGCAGCGGCACGATCGGCAATTTGCGGATGTACGATGCGGGCTTGGTCCTGCCGTGGCTCCCGCTCTCGACGCTGGCGCCGAGCGGGGTGCTGAGCACGAATAATGTGAACCTGGGGTATCCGGCAGCGATCGATCCCAGCTACGGGCGGCTCGAGATCGGCATCAACGGACCGGCAGTAGGCAGCGATTACGGTCAGCTCAATGTGACGGGCACCGTCACGTTACAACAAATCGACCTGGCGGTGACGCTCTCGCCTGCGTACACGCCGTCGATCGGACAGTCTTTCGTGATTGTCGCCAACGACGACACCGATGCGGTGAGCGGGGCGTTCCACAATGCGCCGGAGGGAGCAGTCGTTGCCACCAGCGCCACGGTCGCGTTGCAGATCAGCTACGTCGGCGGCACCGGCAACGACATTGTCTTGACCGCCATCAACAACGCTCCTGCGGACACCGCAACGCAGACGCCTGGGAATACGGCGACCGGCTCGCCGACAGGAACGCCGACAGCGTCGCCAACCCCCGCTCCTTCCAATACGCCGCCGGCGGACGGACCTGCGGGCCCTTGCGGTACGACCCCGCAGGATACCTGCGATACCCCGACCAAGGGACTCCTCAACGTGAACCTGTCATCCAATTCCCATCGCAACTCGCTGCTGTGGAAATGGCAGAACACCGCACCGACCACCCTGGCAAGGTTTGGGAACCCAACGGCGGACACCAGCTACTCACTTTGCATCTACGACTACACGGCTAGCGTTCCTGGCGCGGCCGTCGGCGCCCCGGTCGCCGCCGGAGGCATCTGTGGTCGCCGCTCTTGTTGGAGGGCCTCTGGAACACGCGGTTTCGAATATCGCAATGCAGCGGATCCGCACGGGATCACCCACCTCGCTTTGGAATTGGGCGCGACGGGTCTACCAAAAATTGAGATCGACGGGCGAGGGGCGGACCTCCGGCTGCCGCCACCGGTAAGCGCGGATCAGATGCTTCACCAAGATCCAAAGGTCACGGTGCAACTCGTCAATAGCCTCGGTAACTGCTGGAGCCTGGAGTTTCCAGCACCCGCCCGGAAGGACATGCCCGCGCATTTCAGGGCGACGCTCCCCTGAAATCTCCCGGTCGCGGAATGCGGAGAACCCGCACCGCGCGAGTTCTTGTCTAGAGAGATCGAGTAGGCCGATGCCGATGGGATGCGACATCAGGGATCGTTTACACCGTCTGCAGTTGGTGCGGCAATCTGCTTTCCTCGAAGAGCTCGCTATGCGCCATCACCAGCAACCACGCGTGGATGACTGAGGCCTCGCGCCGATGCAAAGCAGGAGCGGCTCGATCGGCGTCGAGATCCTCGAAGACCGGCCTTACCGCCATTCACCAAGGATTGGGGGGCGGATTCCTGATCGGTGTTGGATGGGCGGTTCATGGTATTCGTCATCAGCGGTCCGTGTTGCTATGGGAAACGCCTGAATCGGTTGCGTCGCGGCACCGAGAATAGTACTCCATCCATGTTAGCATCGGACGGTGCGAACCAGACGAGCGATGGAAAGGAACCGACATGGCAGTCGACCGCAGCAACCTACGCCTCAGTGATCTGAGCCGACGCACGCACACCGGAACACGGCTGATGAATGTGAAGCTCCCGGTCGATACGCTCAATGCGATCGAACGGTTGACAAAGGAGCTGAAGGCAACCAAGACCAGCGTCGTCGTTGCTCTCTTGAACGAGGGTTTGGCACTCGTGCCCAAGGCCCGCAAACGGTGACGGAGTAGAGTCGTCGAGCCCCCGCTCACACGACGGCGCCTAGCCGTTGAGTGACCAGATGGTTGCGCCACGGAGACGATTGTTGGAGCTCCTTGCCGCGTCGGTGCTGAGCGCGGTGGTCGTTGTGAGGCCATGCGCCACGACACCGCAATCGGCACTCCCACCGCGCACGACCTGGACACAAGAGGGGCTATCCTACGACGGTCCTGAGTGGCCTCCGGAACCGACACCGGGGAGCGATGATGATGAACCATCCGGCGTCGGTCGTCAGCCGGCAACATGATGGGTGGGCCCTTCAAGTGCTAGGGCGCCCAAGTTCACTGGCGACTACCGCATTGCGGATCACGAGCCGAGAATCCGCCAGATTCTGCGGCTGAGATTGATGCGGCCTCAAGAACCAGTCGTCCGGGCCGTTGCCGCTGGTTTTTCGCGACTGTTCCGTGGTAAGCGGCGTACACGATGCGCCGTTTGCTGTTTGCCTATTTCGTCAGCGCCGGTTTCCTGTTGGGCTCTCTGGCCCAGGCGGTGACCTTTACCGTCAATTCATTAAACGACACCGACGATGCGGTGATCAACGGAACGTGCAACGATGGCACCGGTGCGTGTACGCTGCGCGCCGCCATCGAGGAGGCCAACGCGACGGTCACCCTCGATACCATCGCTTTCAACCTGGCGAGTGGTACGCCCTCCATCGCCGTGGGTAGCAGCGCGCTCGGCCCCTTGCCGGCGATCACCCAACCGGTGATCATCAATGGTAACACCGGTGCATCGACGCGTATCGAACTGGACGGTACCTCGGCAGGCGCGAGCGCCAATGGGCTGACGATCACCGCCGGTGGCAGCACGCTGCAGGGATTGGTGATCAACCGCTTCGGTGGCAGCGGCATCGTGCTGATGACCAGCGGCGGCAACATCGTGGCGAACAACTACCTCGGCACCGATGCCGCGGGTACCGGCGGCATCGGCAATGGAGTGGATGGGGTGCTCATCGTCGGGATCGCGACCAATACCATCGGCGGCACCGTGGCCGGGACGCGCAACGTCATCGGCAACAACGGCGGCGAGGGCATTCATATCCAGGGCAGCGGCGCGACCGGCAATCTGGTGCAAGGCAACTACATCGGCACCGACGTCAACGGGACGGGCGTGCTCGCCAACGCTGCCGACGGCATCTTCCTCGATGCCGCGCCGAGCAACACGATCGGTGGCACGACCGCCGCCGCGCGTAACATCATCGCCAACAACGATGTCGATGGGGTGCTGGTCAGCGGCAGCACTGCGTCGGGCAACCTGATCGAGGGCAACTACATCGGCACTGACGTCAACGGTACGGGCTTCGTGGGTAACGGGAACAATGGCGTGACGATCAATGGAGCCGCGACCAATACCATCGGCGGCACGGCGAGCGGGGCTCGCAATATCATCGCCAACAACATGGACGGCATCGCTATCCAGGGCAACGACGCGACCGGCAACCTGGTGCAAGGCAACTACATCGGCATCGACGTGACCGGTGCGGGAGTTATGGGGAACGCCGTGGATGGCGTGAGCATCGTCGACGCGCCGACCAACACGGTTGGGGGGACGGCGAGCGGGGCCCGCAATATCATTTCGAACAACGACGCGGAGGGCGTCCACATCCAGGGCAGTGCGGCGACGGGCAATCTCGTGCAGGGCAACTACCTCGGCACTGATGCCACCGGGACGGCCGGTGAGGGCAACGGCGACGGCGTTTTCGTCGATGGCGCGCCCGGCAATACCGTTGGTGGCACGAGCACCGCGGCGCGCAATATCATTGCCAATAGCTTCTCCGAGGGCGTGTTGATCAGTGGCAGCACCGCGACGACCAACCTGGTGCAAGGCAACTACATCGGCACGGATGTCAACGGCACCGCCAACCTGGGCAACGGCGAGCACGGCGTCCAAATCGATAGCGCACTGAACAATACCATCGGCGGGACGACGACGACGGCGCGCAACATCATCTCCGGCAACACGGTCGAAGGCGTGGAGATCAGCGGCACCGCAACGGGAAACCTGGTGCAAGGCAATTTCATCGGTACGACGGTTGCGGGTACGGCAGTTCTGGCCAACGGAGACAACGGCGTGCAGATCGACACCGCAACGGGCAATACGATCGGCGGGACTCCGGCCGGAGCGGGTAACGTCATCAGTGGCAACACGGCCGCGGGGGTTTCGCTTTCGGCCAGTGGGAACACGGTGCAGGGCAATTACATCGGCACCAATAGCTCGAGCACTAGCGGGATCGGCAATCTTGATGACGGCGTGGCCATCGGCTCCGGCTCCGGCACCAATACGATTGGCGGCACCACCAGCAGCGCGCGCAACTATATCGCGGGAAATGGCGGCGATGGTGTGTCACTGAACGGCAGCGTGAGCGGCAACCTGGTGCAGGGCAACTGGATAGGGCTCAACCCCGGCGGCACGGCCACCGCCAACAGTGGCAACGGCGTGGAGATCAGCAACGCGTCGTCGAGCACTATCGGCGGGACGGCGGCCGGCGCGGGGAATGTCATCTCGGGAAACAGCGGTAGTGGCATCGACATTGGGGGCGCCTCCACCGGCATTCTCGTGCAGGGCAACTTCATTGGTACCAACAGCGCCGGCACCAGCGGCATTGCCAACGGCAGCAACGGTGTGACCATCTCGCAGCCGAGTAACACGACGACGATTGGTGGCAGCGTCGCGGGAGCTGGCAATACTATCGCGTTCAACAGCGCGGCCGGGGTGTCCGTCGGGCCGTGTGGCTTGTTTGGCGGCGTCTGTACCACCAGCAACGCGATACAAGGGAACTCCATTTTTTCGAACACGGGGCTGGGGATCGACCTGGCGCCCACCGGTGTGACCGCCAACGACGCTCAAGACCCGGACCTCGGGGCCAACAAGCTGCAGAATTTCCCGGTCCTGTCATCGGCGCTGTCGGGAGGGGGCAGCACCAGCATCCTGGGCACGTTCAACAGCCTCCCGAGTACGACGCCGTTTACCGTGGAGTTCTTTTCCGTGCCGACCTGTGACGCGGCCGGAAACGGGGAGGGGAAAGTCTTTCTCGGGTCGACGACCGTGGGCACCGATGGCAGTGGAAATGCCAGCATTGCGCTGACGGTGCCGAGCGCGGTGACCGTCGGGCAGGCGGTGACTGCCACGGCGACCGACCCCAACAACAACACCTCCGAGTTCAGCGCCTGCAGGATCGTCGTTGCGGCGCCGACGAGCACGCCGACGCAGACCCCGACCCGGACCCCAACCAACACGCCGACCAACACGCCGACGCGAACCCCAACATTTACGCTGACGCCAACCCGAACTCCTACCTTTACACCAACCCCGACCGGGCCGACGGCGACGCCGACACGAACCCCGACGTTCACTCAAACGCCGACACAGACGCCGAGCAACACGCCGACGGCGACACCAACAGGCTCGCCGACCAGCAGCCCGACCCTGACGCCGACGAACAGTCCGACGAGTACGCCAACCCAGACAGCGACGAGCACGCCGAGCAATACATCGACGCAGTCGCCGACGAGCACCCCCACCGGCACGCCGTCGCAAACACCGACGAGCACTGTGACGAACACGCCGACACCGACGCCGTTGAACACCGCGACGCCAACCCGTACGCCAACGCAGACCCCGACACAGACCCCAACGCAGACACCAACCAGCACGCCGACACAGACGCCGCTCAACACGTCGACGCCGACTAGGACGCCAACGAATAGCCCAACCGACACGCCGACGCTCGCGCCAACGAACACGGCCACGCGTACACCAACCGCCAGCGCGACCGCCACGGCAACATCCGGCGGCGCACCAACCGACACGCCGACGCCGAGCCCGACCGGCGCGTCGCTGCTCGGCTCAGTAAACTTGCAAGGGCGCCCCACACCGCCCGATCCGCGTTGGAGCGAAGCGCTGCGGGTGAGCCTGACACCCCAAGGTGGCGGGACTGCGTCGACCTGTATGCCGACCACGGATCAGAGCGGAAACTTTACCTGCGCTGGCTTCACGCCCGGCGCCTATGTGGGTTGTGTGAAGACCAGTCACACTCTGCAAAATTGCCAGAACGTGACCCTGAGCGCCGGCGACAATCCGGTGAATTTCGGGACCTTGCGCGAGGGCGATGCCAACGACGACAACTGCGTGCAGCTCGTGGACTTCTCGATTCTCGTGACCACCTTCGGCAAGTGCACGGGCGACGCCGGGTATGATGCCCGAGCCGATTTCGACATGAGCGGCTGCGTCGTTCTGCTCGACTTCTCCCTGCTGTCCTCAAACTTTAGCCAGTGCGGCGCCGTGCCGTAGGATCTGCGGCTGGCGCTTTCGATACCCGGCTGTCGTGCCCGCCGTTGTTGGGGAGCTGCGGACTGCCAAGTCCGCTCAACCCGGTAGGTGGGGGCATACTGCGGGCCGAATGGTCTCGGCGACCAGTCGTCAGTGTTCCGCGACTTCCCGCAAGATCGCTTGGACGTGTTCGCGCAGCGAGCCTTGGCGGGTGCCGTAGCGGTTGCGCGTCGACAAGGCCACCTCTTTGCCCACGATGTCCGCGTACACGAGGTCGCTGATGAACTGACAGATGGCATTCTGCATGCGGCGCCGCCGTGCTTGGGTACGTGCCAGGCGCTCGCCCTGCGTGAGCCCACGCTCGCGCGGATCGGGAAGGGTATCCTTGAGGATCTCCTTCAATACTCGACGTAAGCGCAGTTCCCAGCCGGGAGGCAATACGACGGTGAACTCCCCGGATTTCCGCCCAGGCCGGGTAACGATTGGTTGCGGCCGCGCCATGAAGTACATCCGGTATCAGGGTTGGTGGCGCTTGTCCATGTGAAAGTGCCGGCGCCTCGAATCCCGGTGGCGTCGGAGCTGCGTTACGTCATTTTCGCATGAAGCCGCTTGCTCGAAACGTCTTGATCGAGGTGGTTCACATGACACAAGCGCATGCGCCATGACCTGACATACCGCAACGTCGGTCTGCCGGAGCGGCCGCTCCATGGGTATGGGCGTGACGTTATTCCTGTAACGCATGGTTAATATAATAGCGGCTCCCGGATTGCCCTGAACGAAGCAGGCGAACATCTCTCTTCTGATCCAGCTACATGGGTCCTGGTATCTACCTTGCTGTCGTATGTCTACGGACGATAGTTACGTGACCACTAAATTGCGAGAGAACGGCGGGTTCACGCTGATCGAGCTCCTCTTGGTCATCGGCATTCTCGGTGTGCTGGCGGCCATTGCGATTCAGCAGCATGCACTCTACCGGCAGAGGGCCTTCGATGCGATTGCCGAGTCGGACTTGCGTAATGCAGGGACGGCCGAGGAAGCCGTATTCATTGGCGGGGGAAGCTATTTGACCTGCGCCGACGCCGCTTCGTGCGAGGCCGGCCTGTCCGGTTACCGGCGCTCCATGGGTGTGGTCCTGGCAATGACATCGACCGGCGCCGCTTTCACTGGCACCTCGAAGCACATCAACGGTAGCAAGACCTGGAATTTCGATACCACCGATGGCCGTCTGATCTTCTCGTTGCCGTAAGCTTTCTCAAGATCCGCTTCTCTCGAAGTGGTCGTGCAGAACGCTGGCGACGGCGGCCGTCACCCGCATGGCCGTGGCGAGGTGCAGAAACTCGTTCGGACCGTGGGCGTTCGAGTGCGGTCCAAGCACGCCGGTGATCAGAAATTGCGCCTGTGGAAACCGTTCACCCAGCATGCTCATGAACGGAATGGTGCCGCCTTCACCCATGTGGCGGGCCTCGCGGCCGAAAAAAGCCACTGATGCCTGCGCCGCGGATTGTTCCAACCACGGCGCCATCGGCGGTGCGTTCCATCCGGCCGAGCTCTCGGTGCACTCGAAGCGAACTCGAGCGCCGTCGGGTGGCGTGTCTTCGACGATCTTCTGCAGTGTCTGGATGGCAACGCGTGGATCCGCTGTTGGTGGCAGCCGCAGGGACAGCTTCACGGTGGTGAACGGACGCAGGACGTTGCCGGCTTGCGCGATCGGTGGCAGGCCGGCGGCACCGGTGATCTCGAGCTGTGGCCGCCACGTGCGGTTCAAGAGTAGCTCGGCGACGTCGCGGCTGACCGGCGAAGCGCCGGGTTGAAACGGAAAGGTCTGGTACACCGTCGAGCCCAGCACGGCCGCCGTGTCCGCAATCTGTCGCGCCCGCTCCTCGGGGACCGCAACGTACAGGGCACGTGGAATGATCGTGCCGGTCGTCTCGTCCTCGAGGCGCCCGAGCACCTGCCTGAGGATCCGGAAGCTCGAAGGGACAATGCCGCTGGCCCCGCCCGAATGGACGCCTTCGGTGAGTGTCGACACCGTGAGCGTTCCCCCGATCATGCCGCGCAGAGAGGACGTGATCCACAGTTGATCGTAGTTCCCGCAGCCGGAATCCAAAGCGACAACCAGGCTGGGAGTGCCAATGCGCGCCGCCAACGCGTCGATGTAGTGGGGGAGGTCGCCGCTGCCACTCTCTTCGCATGCTTCGATGAGGATGACGCAGCGTGCACACGGCAGCCCCTGGGCCTTCAACGCCTGAATCGCGGTCACGGCGGCGAACACTGCATACCCGTCGTCCGCGGCGCCACGCCCATACAGTTTGCCGTCACGCAACACCGGCGTCCACGGTCCCAACCCCGCCTCCCAGCCGTCCATCGGCGGCTGCTTGTCTAGGTGGCCATACAGCAGAACGGTCTCCGCCGTGGGACTTGCGGCCGTGTCGCTCGCGGCCGTGTTGTCGGCAACCTCGATGAACAGCAAGGGGGTACGCCCCGCTAGACGGACGACCTCCAGCGTCAGACCGGGAACGCGCTGCTCCTTGATCCAACGCATCAACAATTTGACGGCCCGTTCCATGTGCCCATGCTGCTGCCAGTGCGGATCGAAGCCCGGCGACTGGTTGGGAATCGTGATGTACTCTTGCAGGGTCGGAATGACGCTCGTCGTCCACGTGCGTTCGACCGATGTCCAGGTGCGCGTCGCGTCCATCGATGGCCTCGTGTTTCGGTGTCTGGTTCCTCGGGATTGGGAGTGGTAGCGTGATCTCAGTCCTGGTTAGTTTAAACCGCAACCAGAAACCAGAGAGCGGGAACCAAAAGCCAGGGCGTGCGGAGGTCGTGATGCAGTACGCAAATCTCGGCCGCAGTGGTTTGAAAGTCAGCCGACTGTGCCTCGGTACGATGAACTTCGGCCCGCTCACCAGCGAGGCCGCGAGCGCGGCCCTCATGGACAAGGCGCTCGATCTCGGGATCAATTTCTTCGACACGGCCAATGTCTACGGGTGGAAGACCGGTGAGGGTGTGACCGAGCAGATCGTCGGCCGCTGGCTGGCCCAGGGCGGTAGCCGGCGGCAGCGCATCGTGCTGGCGACCAAGGTCTACGGGCGTATGGGTGATGGACCAAACGACCGCGGCCTCTCCGCACGGCACATCCGGCATGCCTGCGAGGCGAGTCTCCGACGCTTGCAAACGGATCACATCGATCTCTACCAGATGCATCACATCGATCGTGACGTCCCCTGGGACGAAGTCTGGCAGGCGATGGAGCACTTGGTCGATCAAGGGAAGGTTCTCTACGTTGGCAGCAGCAACTTTGCCGGTTGGCACATTGCGCAGGCCAACTCTCTGGCCGCGGCGCGCCACTTCAGGGGTCTGGTCTCCGAGCAGAGTCTCTACAACCTCAATGCGCGGACCATCGAGCTGGAGGTGATCCCCGCATGCCAGGCGTTCGGCCTGGGCCTGGTGCCGTGGAGCCCACTTGGCGGCGGGCTGCTGGGCGGTGCACTGCGCCAGGTTACGGAAGGCCGGCGCGCGTCGGAGCGCATCCAAAAGGCCGTGGAGAAGCATCACGATCAGCTGCAGGCGTACGAGTCGTTCTGCCGCGAGCTGGGTGAAGCGCCTGCCGACGTGGCGCTGGCGTGGTTGCTGCACAATCCAGCCGTTACCGCGCCCATCATCGGACCACGTACGCTCGATCAGCTCACCGGCGGCATGCGTGCCTTCGACGTCAAGCTGTCCCCCGATCGCCTCGCAGCACTTGATCGCATCTGGCCGGGCCCGGGCGGCACCGCCCCCGAAGCCTACGCCTGGTAAGGGCCTGCAGGCCGGCGGCCGGCGTCTTTTCTATGGCCCGCTCCCGTTGGTCGCTAGGGGCTGCACTCGTAAACCCTTGAGCCGAGCGCAACGGGTTCGCGTTCGCCAGGGCTACCCGGCTGCGCACCGCTAGATCGCGCGCGACGGCACCGCATAGCGACCCAACGGGGAGCGGGCCATAGAAAAGACGCCGGCCGCAGGCCTTATTCGACGTGCAGCTCGACGCGGCGGTTCTGGGCACGGCCGTCCGGCGTATCGTTGCTGGCCACCGGCTGCGACTTGCCGGCGCCTTCCGTCTTCAGGCGACTTGCGTTGACACCGTGACTGCTGAGGTACTTCGCCACCGCATCCGCGCGGCGCTTCGACAGTTTGAGGTTGTAGGCGTCGCTGCCGATGCTGTCGGTGTGCCCCACGACGAGTACGCCAACTGTGCCGGCGTTGTTCAGCTCCTCCGCTGCCTCATTGAGAACGGGCTGGGCATCCGGCCGAATGTCCGCTTTGTTGAAGTCGAAATGGACCGAGCGCAGCACAATCGCCTTCTTGACCGGCGGCGGTGGCGGTGCTTCGACCTGCGCGGGCGCGGGCGCCGGTGGGGGTGCCGCCTCGGGACGGTTGAACCGATACGTCAGGCTGATGCCGCCCATGGCAAACTGGGCGTCTTCCGGTCCCTGCTGCTCCGGAACCAGGTTCGTCAGTGTGGTTGGGCGCGGCGCCATGTACACGCGATTCCAGCGGCCAAACGCACCGAGGGCAAGCTGCGGCGTCAGGTAGTAGTTGAGCCCCCCTCCCGTCGAGAATCCAGGCGCGGTCTCATCCAGCGTGCCGCTCAACCCGGTGTAGCCGCCCACCTGGAAGGTGGCATACATCTCCAGGTTGTCTTGGAACGGCAGAGCGAAGCGTGGACCGACCGACACGCCGAGCAGACTGGTGATCTGGTTTTCGTGCGCGTAGCCGCGCTGGTCGTTGTCGGGCTCTTGGAAGGTGGCGTAAACCTGGCCCTGCAAGCCGAGGTAGTTGTTGAACATGTAGCCCAGGAACGGATTGGCGGTCGCGCCCTCGTACACGTGCGCGTGATAGTTGGCGTTCGTCGGCCGCGATACGCCGACGTCGATGCCTGCGAACGGCCCGTTAGTGAAGATCGGGCCCTCGGCGTGGACGGGTAGGGACCACGCCGTGATCGCGACGAGTGAGGACACCAGGCACCAGCGAGCGCGGCGCGGCGTGTCGATGTGTCGGTCAGCACGTGTGACGGCAAGCTTGCGCATGGAGCACCTCCTCATGGTGTGCGTCGGCTCTGGCTCCGACGTTTCGCGCTATATGTCGCAGCGACTGCTGGTGTCAAGCGTAAGGGGAGGTGAGGAGTAAGGGTAAGGAGTGAGGGGTGATCCTCCTTACTCTTGCCCCCTTGCCCCTCGCTCCTTACTCCCTACAGGGCCTCCGTCAAGATGCGCAATGCGGCCGGATCGCGGGTGCCTGCCAGTAGTGTGGTGACGGGGGTGTGCTTCCACGCCTGCAAGCGGTCACGGATGCGCTCCGGCGGTCCGACCAGTGAGATCTCGTCGGCAAACTCATCGGGCACCGCCGCCGCCGCTTCGGCTCGTTTGCCTTCGAGGAACAGCCGCTGCACAGTATCGGCCGCTGCCGCATAGCCCATGCGGCGTACCAGGTCCGCATGGAAGTTCTTGCTCTTTGCCCCCATGCCGCCGATGTAAAAGGCCAGCATCCATTTCACCGGCGCCAACGCCTGCTCGAGGTCCTGGTGTACGTTCACGGTCACCGGGCAGGCGATGTCGAAGCCCGCCCGCATACCGCGCAATGATTCGGCATACACCTCGGGGCGGTAGGGCGAGTAGTAGAGGGGAAGCCAGCCGTCGGCGATTTCCGTCGCCATCGCCACGTTCTGCGGACCTTCGGCCGCCAGGTAAATCGGAATGTCGGCGCGGCGCGGCTTCATGATGAGCTTGAGCGGTTTGCCGAGCCCGGCGCCACCCGGGTAGGGCAGTTGGTAATGCGCGCCGGAAAACGTCACCGGCGCCTCGCGCTTGAGCATGGTGCGCACCAACGCGATGAACTCACGGGCGCGGCCCATTGGTTTGGGGAAGGGTTGGCCGTACCAGCCTTCGACCACCTGTGGGCCCGACACGCCAACCCCAAGGATGAGCCGACCGCCCGAAAGATGATCGATCGTCGCCGCCGTCATGGCCACGCACGCGGGCGTGCGCGCCGATATTTGCAGGATGCCGGTGCCGAGCTTGATCTTCGTGGTGCGTGCCCCGAGCCAGCACAACAATGAAATGGCGTCGGAGCCATACGCCTCCGCCGTCCACATCGAGTCGTAGCCCAGCCGCTCGGCCTCGAGCACGAGATCGATCGGATCCTCAGGGCCAAACATCCAGTAACCGACCATCAAACCTAAGCGCATGCGGTCTCCTTTGTGAACCTTCGGCAACGGTGGCGCTCGTGGACCAGTATGGTCTGGGCGAGGCCGCGCCACTCTATGCCCGCCCCGTCGTGCAGCGTCAATCGAACAAGCTTGGGGCAATGGGTCGGGGTGAGGGCTGTGAACGATTGGGCGAACCTCTGACGCAGGACAGTAGCATCCCCCGTGTCCCGCTCGGGCGCGCCTAGCGACCAATCCTGCCCTGAGGCTCCCCGAAGGGGGAGCGGACCATAGGAAATATGCCGTCCGCAGGCCCCCGACCGCAGGTTTCAGTCCGCTACTTCGCGGTGTCCGAGCGCCCGCAATGACGTGCGTAACGCCGCGGCGGCACGGTCCAAGTCATCGGGCTTTGCATGCAAGTCCTGGTTGGCGAAGTTGAGATCGCCGAGGCCGCTGATGGGCACGACGTGCAGGTGCACGTGCGGTACCTCGAGGCCGGCGATCATCAACCCGACCTTCACCGGCTTGAACGCTTGCTGCTGCGCCTTGCCAATGATCTGCGCCACGCGCATCAGATGCGCGGCTAGGTCCGGATCGAGGTCGAGCCAGTGGTCAACCTCGGCGCGCGAGACGACGAGGGTATGCCCCGGACGCAAAGGATTGATGGTAAGGAACGCAACGCAGCGTTCGTCCTTCCAGACGAACCGTCCGGGGATCTCGCCGTTGATGATACGGGTGAACAATGTCGGCATGGGTCTACCTCTCTTAAGAAGCGGCTTGTGGGCGTGGGGGCTTGCGGGCTTGAAGTGGATGCGATGGCGGCGCGGGCGGCGGCCATGAACGCCTGGCGCTCTTTGCGGGTGTTGACCGGGAATCGTTGCAACTCGCTGGCGACCTTTAGATCACCGAAGAACCCTGCCGGATCTTCGTGGAAGTGCAGGAACGCCGACGAGCGTTGATAGAACGTTCCTCGCGTCTTCTCCCGCAAGCCTGGAATCTGGCGCACGGCCGCGAGCAACGGCTCCAACGAGTCCAGGGCCTGTGTGCCAGCGTGCTTCATTGACTTAGCCCCCTGGCTACCAGAATCAGCGGTTCGCTGAAACAGGGTACCGCCTCTCGGACTCGGAAGTATGCAGCGATCCAACGGGAGCGGACCATAGAAGGGACGCCGACCGCAGGTCTTCGCTAGCGACGCTGCGGTGGATGCCCGTTTTGGGGGTGTCACAGGGCAGGATCTGTGATAGCTGGCTTCATCTTCAAGGCTAGGCGGTTGGTGGGCAGGAGGAGGGTTTCATGGAGTCGGCGAGTTGGGTTGGTGCGGTGGCGCAACCGCAGGTGCTCCGGCGTCATCAGCGGCACCAATTGAACAGTTTCTGGCGCCCTTGACCCGAAACGGCTGGAGCGAGCCGGCCTTGGTTGCGGCGGCACGTCGCGTGCTCCGTATGCGTCAGAGCGCCAGAAGCTATGACACGGTCCACTGCTACGATCGCCTTCCCTCCCCCGCGTCCCGGCGACAATCTCACCGTTGGACGAAGGGTGACATGCGATCCCCGCTGCTGACGGCTCTCCTGGTCTTTTCGGTCGCCGCCGCTGGAGCGGTGAGCGCGCAGACAACCGGTGGACTCGAAATCAGCGGGCACATCGCGTACTACAGCAACCAACAACCGGTCGATGCGGTGACCATCGATCTCGCCGGCTCGGGGGCGATGTCGACGTCGACCGATGACAGTGGCGCCTTCTCGGTCGCGCCGCCGGCGATGGGCACATGGACCGTGCAGCCAGCCAAGCGCGATGCGAGTGGCAATGCGGTGAGTGTGCTGGATGCCGTCTATGTTCTGCAGGCATTGGTGGGCTTCCGCACGCTATCGCCGGAGCAGGAAATCGCCTGCGACGTCAGCGGCAACGGCAGCGTCAGTGTCTTCGATGCGGTGCTGATCCTGCAGTACCTCAGCGGCTTCATCAGCGAATTCCCGGTGGCGACGACGTGTGGCTCGGATTGGGCGTTCATGCCCATGGCGAGTGACGGCGACAGCGCCCTGGTCCAACCGGTGGTCAGCCCCGGCACGTGTCAACCTGGAGCGGCGCAACTCGCCCTGCTCGACAGCTCATTGACCCAGGATTTTACTGCGATCCGCTATGGTGATTGCACGGGCAACTGGCAACCAGCGGACCCACCGCCGGCGCCGGCCACAGCAACCCCGACCGATTTTGCGACGCCGCCGGCCACCGCATCGGCGACCCCGGCGGCCAGTGCCACCAATACGCCAACGGTGACCTCTAGCTTGACGCCGTCGCAGACGGGAACGCCAACCTCAACGCCGAGTACGTCGCCGACGGCGATCGCCACGGGCACTCCTACGATCAGTCCAACGGCCACGGTGAGCGCGACGGCGACGCGGACAGCAACGCCAACCCGCACGCCGACGAACACCGCTACCGCTACGCCGACGCCCACTGCCACACCGACGGCCACGCCGACGCGGACACCGACGTCGACGCTGACCCCGACCCCGACTTCGACCAATACGCCGACGCGAACGGCCACATCGACTTTCACCGCGACGCCGACCGCAACTGCCTCGGCAACCGCTACCGCAACGCCTACGTGTACAACGACACCGACGAACACATCGACGCGGACGCCGACCTTCACGCCGACGCCGACTCCGACCGCAACTTCGACCGCCTCGCCAACACTGACCCCAACGAGCACCCCGACACGTACCCCGACGTCCACGTCGAGCCCGACATCGACCGCGACCGTCAGCTTTACGCCCACCGCAACACCGACGGTCACGCCGACGCGCACCGCGACGGCGACCATCACCGCAACGGTAACCGCAACGTTACCGGCGACGGCGACCGCGACACCCACCTGCGGCGGCCCCGCATTCTCGACGTTGTCCGACCCGTTGGTGGTGATGACGCATCCGGATTCCTACCGCGATGCGAGCGGCGCGCTGCAGAGCGGGCGAGCGTTCTTCGCGACGACGGTGCCGACGAGCAACGGCTGGGGACTATTCTGGCTGCGCGACCTGACCCAGAACACGTTCGACGTCTCGCTGCCGTCGACGCTGTACTATGCGCACGTCACCTTCGACGGCAGCATTTCCGCCGGCCCCATGCCGCTGCTCGACATTCGCCGCCAGGACAAGGAGCCGCTCTATCTGGTGGCGTGGCTCAATGACCACTTTGGCCTGTTGGTGAATCAACTGACCAACAGCGATCTCAGCGACAAGCTCACGTATCAGTACTACTACGACGTTGGCATCGACGGGACGATGTCCGCGTCCGTCGGACCGATCCGCACCGACCTGGGCGACTCCGGCGGTATCGGCAACATGATTCCCTATCTCAACGGATTCATGGTGGGCGTCGAAACCGTGTGCGGCGCTCACCAGTGCACGTACGGCTTTACGCTCGGGGCGCACGGCAGCCCGAAAGGCCGCGATCTCGACATCACCGAGTTCGACGGCACGCATTCGCACGCGCCGAGCTTTGCGTTCGACGGCACCAACGTCGCGGTGACGTCCTCCAAAGACGCCAACAGCGCCTACGGCGGTGTCGTCAGTCAATATATTACGTTCAGCGGCACACGCATCAGCGCGAGCTCTCCGGTCATTCCCAACCACGGCTTCCTCCTCGAGGACAATCCACGAGTGGCGTGGAACGGCAGCCGCTTTGCCGCGCTCTGGCGCGAGGTCGAGGGGTTGTACGATCCGTACGATAACTACTGGCGCATGCGGTTTGCCAGCTTCACGCGCACCGTATCGACCTCGACTCTGTTGTCGGATCGGTTCCTCGAACCTGACTATGTCCCGGCGCCGTACCTCGGCAGGTACGCGTCCTGGCCGAACAGTATCAGCCCTGTGCCGGACGGATGGGTGGTGACGTATGCGCGTGGCACTGCGAGCGGGGTACCCGATGCGGTGATCGATCACCTCAACCCCGACGGTGATTTGATTGAAACCTGGAGCCCCTTTCCACTCGACGATCGCGCCTTCCACGGGAGCGTGCATTTTCTCAGTGCCTACCGCCGAGCCATCGGCGTGATCTCGAGCCAGCGTACTGGCTCGCAAGTCGCGGTACGGTTCTCGCGCGTCGACCTTGGCTGCACGCCGTGAGCCTGTGGGAGTAAGAGTCACCCGCATTCCAACGCGTCCGTTGCTCTGAGATCGAGAGCTTCATCCTCGCTGGCACGGCTGAGCTCTCAACCTGCTCCACTGCTCACTGACTCACGCGCACGACGATCTCACGCGCCGCCCCGAGGTTGCCGGCGATATCGCGCACCCGGGTCGCAACCACCGTATCGCCGACCGGAAAGGCCCAGGCCTTGGCAATCGGGATGGCGAACTGGACTGTCGAGGCAGGATTGACAAAGGCAAACAACCCGGATGGTGCGCGCGTGTATGGGGAGGGTACGCCAATACCGCCGAAGGCGCGGCAGCCGAGATCGTTGATCGCGGCGACCGTGGCCGGGTCGTCGGCGAAGTCAAGCGCCGGCACCGCCGGGATGCCGCCGCTGTGCCCATTGTGTTCGCACACCGCCGGATTTCCGTCACCGAGCGCGCGCGACACGAGGACCTGCAAATCCGGCAGCTCGCCGCTCTCCGAATACGTCGTACCGCCGGGCCTCTTGCCGCTCAGTCCGGCCCGCGCCTCGATGATCAGTGTCATCCCTTGACCGAACGGCCTTTGGAAGACCGGTCGGCCCTGCGCATCGACGGCGTCCGGCGACAACGGCCGATCATCCGCCGTCGCCAGGCCGAAGTGCGTGACCTCCGGACCGGCGCTCTCCAGCGGCAGCACCGTGGGCGTCGGGATGGGCGTTGCGATCGGAATGACCGGCGTCACAGCGGGTGGGCAGCCCGCAAGTGTCGTGTGGACGCCGGCGACCAACTCGTTGACAGTCACTGTCGCATCCCCGTCTCCGTCCATGGCCGGACACGCCGTGACCGGCGCGCTCTCCAGCGCGATGTTGACGCCGAGCACCAACTCGTCGACGGTGACGCTGCCGTCGTCATTGCAGTCACCGGGACAGCGCGGCAGGCGAAAGGCGATAACGTCTGTGAGCGGGCGGGCGCCGGCACCGTGCGCAACAAACGCCTCGGTCTGCACGTGCTCGGGCACGTTCAGGTCGCGGTGCGACTCGATGGCGATCACGTGCAAACCAGAACCTTGGCCGAGGATCCTCGTCTGCGCAGTCAAGGTTCCAAGAACGCCGTAGTAAAAGATGGAATTCTGCGGGTGCGGCGTGTCGATCATCGAAAGCGGAATGACGAGCTGACCGTGCACCGAACGGCTGGCGGTCAAGCGCTGTCCGAATTCGTTGTACACCAGAAATTGCTCGACGGTATCGGTCACGCCCACGGCCGTCGTTGTGCAATTGGCGACGACCATGGTCGTCGACACCTGCGCGCCGCTGGAACCGGAGGGCACCATTGCACCATCAACAAAATGCTCGAGGTTTGCGACGCCGGGGCAGGCGTCGTATTCCGCGGCCACGCCGCCGAGTTGGAGAAACTCGTCGCCGTCGGGAATTTGGGAGAGGGCCTTGATGCCGATGGCGCGGTAGGTGGCGGCGTCGCTATACGCCAGGTCACTGAGCGGCGTACCCACACTGTGCTCGACCGTCGCCTGACCAACCAGCACGTTGCTCGCCGACGGTTGGTTCGGATCATCGGTGATGGCGACGCAACGCAACGTGCCGACGAACGGATCACTGCCGACCGCGGGGACGCTGCTGGTCAGAGTATTGTCCAGCGGGAGATGCTGCAGCCCGTTGCTGGCGTGCCACGCCAACGGCTGCAGCGCCGTGGCCCGTAGACGGAAAGGAATGCGCGGTGGCGGTGGGATGCAGGCTCCGGAGCAGGTGCTCCCCGGGAAACAGGTTTCCCCTGCCTGTCCGCCGACGCAAAGTGGGAAATCGTGCGGGAAGCAGATGCCGGAACACGCGCTCGCGTCCGGGACGCAGCGCTCCCCTGCCTGACCATTCACGCACGTGGGCGTGAAGTCCTCGTAGAAGCAGCGCAGATCGATGGGATTGGTGGCATCGGTGTTGCTCAGCTGAATGAGAGTGTCGGTGCGGTTCGCGGTGTCGACAATCACGTAGGGATACACGACGACCGCCGCCGGCTCGTCGGGGTTGGCGACCGCCAGCGTCAGCCGCGCCGTGGCGGTCAGCAAGGTCAGTGACACGAAAATCGCCGGCGCGCCGCGGCGCGACGCAGCCCGCGTCATTGGAGCACCTCCTGCGGCACGACGATGAGCGTCCCGCCGCCATTGGTCTGAAGATGTGGCGGAACCGTGCCTGCGAACGCCGAGGTTGCCGGCTCGGCGGTGTCATGCTCGCTTTGCTGCACCAGAAGGAAGCCCCCCGCGGTAGCGGCCGCGTTGTGCAGGCGCGTCTGCGCCCAGTCGCCACCCAGATTCTCGCGGCGGAAAATAGGATTGATGTCGGAGAGCCGCAGGTCTGCCCAGCAGGTGATGCTCGTGGCGGCGCTGAAGCTTTGCTCGAACTCGTTGGTGACCATAAACTGCACGGTCTGGGGCGCCGGGACCTGCGTTTCGAAGTTCGCGCCACACGGCACGACGGTGATCTCGGTGCTGCGAGCGTCGCCGTCCACCGCGCGATCGTCGGCGTCCGACGCATGCGACAGGATCCAGGTCTGTGGACAGCCGCCGTACTCGGCGCCGTGCGTGCAGCCGGCGCGGGTGTCGCCGCCAAGGCACAGTGTGCCGTCGGCATTGTTCGTCTCGTAGCCCGGCAGACCGATCGCCGGGTACTTCACCACCTCGCCGGTTGGCAGGTGCGTGAGCGTGGCGAAACCAGATAAGGCATTCCCGCTCCAGGGCGCGCCGGAGGCGTCCTCCTCGATGCAGCGCAGCTCGCCGCTGAAACCAGCCACGACCGGCGGCACGTTCCCGGGATCGTAGCCGGCGTCACAGCAGTCGGCGTGGTCAGAGCCGCTCGACTGGGGGTCGCAGGGTTTGGCCTGCCCAGCCACGCGGCAGGGCAGATCGTTCGGGTTGTCGAGCCGGCCGGTGGAGACAACCCAGTGCGTCGGCTGCTGCTCCGTCAGAACGATCGGGAAGTCGGTTTGCGTCCACAGCGGCGGATTGGTCGGGCCGAGTGGCACGGTTAAATCCGTGGGCGCGCCGTTGACGTAGTAGCAGTGCGCATAAACCGGCCGATTCGCATTGTTGCTGACCTGGATGACAGTGCCCCAGGTGTCGTTGACGACGACTCTTGGGAACACGATCACCGAAGCCCCCTCCACGGTCGTCACCTGTCCAAGTGCCAGCTGAGGCACCGTCCACGTACACGTCAGTCCAATAAATATCCGCAGCCACCGTAGTCGCAGCATCTGCCCCCACTCCTGACTCGATGATTGATTGTCTATGCAACGGTTGAATAGATGTAGCAAGCCGCAAATATTGCGTGAACTCTAAGCGTACGGGCAACAGCGGTTGGCGCGCAAGGACGCGCAGCTGCGGGGCGAGAAAGGTCGAGACGCGAGTCGTCTGGCGCGGTGCACCGAGAGTCAGCTCGAGGTCCGCACCAACCCGGTCGTCGGATCCAGCAACAGCTGCGGCGCGCGCGGCCCGGTGAAGTCGAAGAGATCGTCGAGGGAGCCGGCGTTGCGGTCGAACGACGTCGGGCTGAGGCGCTGGCCGTCGAGCCAGCGGTCTTCGATGAACCGCAGGATCGAGGTCTGATCGATCACTACACTGCTGACGTAGTTTTGCTTGGCGAAGGGGGAAACCACCAGGAAGGGCAGGCGCGGACCGAAGCCGCAGCGCGCACCCGGGCCGTCCGTGGTGTCGCCGCAAAGGTAGTCGAGCGTGGTGTTGGATTGGTTGACGATCGGCGGGCGCACATGATCGTACCAGCCGTCCGAGTCATCCCAGGCGATGATCACCGCCGTGTGTGACCACTGCGGCAGCGCTTGCAATTGGTTGAGGGTCTCGACCAGGAACTGCTGCTCGTCGAGCGGCGTCGAGTTTGCGGGATGGCCGTTCTGGTACGCGGAAGCCTTCAGGAAGGAAATCGTGGGGAGATTGCCGAGCTGCGCGGCTGCTTGGAACCAGGACAGATCGTAGAGATGATTGGCCTGATCGGTTTGACCGACCACGTCCGCTGAGGCCGGCGGCAGATGCTGCGGGTTCGCGGTCGAAGCAAAATACTGAAACGGATTGTGATGCGGGACATAGTCGACGAAGCGCTGGTTGTCGGTCACTGGATCGATGCCGACCGCCAAGTCGTAAGCCTCGACGGCGTGGCGGCTGGTGCAGACGCCGTTGCTGTTGACCGTGAAGCCGCCCTGGAACCAGCCCCAGGAGATTCCCGCGGCGTTGAGCAGGTCGCCAATGTTGCGACCGCTCATCGCCGCGGTTGACGTGCCGGAGCACACGTCCCAGTACGGGTCGGCGTCGACATTGAGCGTACCCAGGGTGCCGTTGCCCGGGGCCGCTTGAGATACTGTTGTTGCGGGGCCATTACACGCCGGTACGCTGCCGTAGATATCGCTGGCTGGGCCACAGGTGACGCCGTAGGTATCGCCGACGGCCAGATTGAGCGCGCCGCGCGTCGATTCACCCGCATTCGTGGCATAGGCGCTGTCACTCATGGCGAAATACTGCGCGTAGTTCCACAGCGCCGTGACCGTGTTGCCGTCGAAGTAGCCCATCACCGTGTCCCAATGGCCGGCGGCGTTCTGCGTGCAGAATTGACGCGGGCTCAACTGTGGAAGACCGCCGTAGAGAACGAACTGATCCATCGCGCCACCGTTCCACGCCTTCTGCTCGTCGGTGTAGTCGTGCGATTGATCGCACGTGAAGGACTGGGTGCGATCGATCCGGAACGGATTGGACTCGTTGGGATTGTATGCCAGCAGCGCCGGCGTCAGCCCCTTGACCGCGGGCGTTCCGGCGCGCGCGGCGAACGCAGGCTGTCCCGGTGGGTTGGTTGCCGTGGGATAGACGCCGAAGTAGCCGTCGAACGATTTGTTTTCCTGGAAGATGATCACGAGGTGATCGATCGTGGTCGGCGGCGCCGGCACCACGGTCGTCCCCTCGCCACAGCCGGCGAGCAGCCCCAGCAAGCCCACGAGCAGAAGCCACATGTTGTGTGCGTATCGCATGACCGGTGATTATCATCGCGCCGAACCGGGTATCAATACAGTCATCGTGCCGCGCGCACCCGGTGTGGGAATTTACAGAAGACGTCGACTGTGCGATCAAGCCATGGTTGGGCGAATTCCGCACCTAGATATATCGCCCTGGCATGGGGAATCTGGTAGGAAGAAGACTGTGAGCCGAGCAGCGCCTTGACGCGACGACGCACGCGTCCTTGCATCGAGTCCAAATCGGATAAATTGCCAACGGTCGGTTGAGGGAGAGCTTCAGGTGCGCCTATCTCTATACTGTGAAGTGTCTCTCGTCGGCGTGCTCGCGGTGGCCGTTGGCGTCGCTGCGGTGGCGCAAGCCGATGATGTGGTCCGTATCGTGGTGCTCAAAGAGCACGGTGTCGGGAGCCAAACGCTCGCTCAGCCCTATTTGAACAAGTTCGTGGACATCGCCGGAGAGCAGAACGAGTGGACTGATGCCAAGGGCCAGTATTTCACCACGCGCGACGCGGCGACGGCATTCATCGAGAGCGCAAAACCGCACTACGGCATTCTCTCGCTCGCCGCATTCCTGGCCCTCAAGGGCACGTACCACCTGACGGTCATCGGTGAGGTCGCCGCCTCCCTGGCCGGTGGCCGACAGTATTTTCTGATTAGCAAGAGCGCCAGCGATCTGCCGGGCTGTAAAGGGAAGACGCTGGTGACCGATCATGCCGACGACCCGCGTTTCATCGAACGGGTGGTGTCCGGTGGCAGCTTCAAGATGACGGACTTCACCTTGGTGCGCACGCAGCGCCCCTTGCAAACAATCCGGCAATTGATGAATGGTGAAGCGGTGTGCGCGCTCATCGACGATGCGCAATTCGGGGAGCTGTCCCATCTCGAGGGTGGTGAAGGGATCCGGACCGTGTGGAAAAGTGCGGAGTTTCCGCCGATGGTGATCGTCGCGTTCCCCGCGGCGCCGGCGGCTGAACGCACCCGGTTCCAGGAAACGCTGAGCCGCGTATGCGATCACGATGGCGAGAACATCTGTGGCGAGGTCGGGATTGTCTCGCTCAAAGCCAGTGCGGACGCGAATTTCGCGTCGTTGATCCAGGCTTATGACAAGTAACGATTCCTTGCCACGGTCCCGCGACCTAGCGCGCGCCCTGTTGTTGCTGGCGTGCGTCGCGCTCGCTTCTGCCTGTGCCAGCCGTCGCGCTCCCGTGCACGAGCAGTTGCGCGCCGTTGGGCAGGCGGACCCCTTGGCGGTGAGCGACGCGCTCGAAGCGCTGATTGCGGTGAGCCAGGATACCCCTGCCGATCGGGAGTACGCCTACGCGATCGTGCTCCAGAACAGCCAGGACACGGCGGCGGGCATGTTTGCGCGCGCCGACGTCACCGGGCGGTTGGTACAACAGCGTGGCTTCCTGGCGGCGAACCTGGTCCCCGACGTCGAGCGCTCGGCGCGCCGCAGTCGGGAGCTCGATCCGAATTTTCGGGACGGCGCGGCGACGCGGTTGCTCGGGACGCTGTACGTCATTGCGCCCGGTGCGATCCTGCAGCACGGCGATTCTGAGCAAGGGCTCGAGCTCTTGGAGGGGCTGGTCGAGGCGCGCCCGGACGTGCTGGAGAATCATCTGCGCGTGGCCGAAGCGTACATTGCGCTCGGCGATGCCACTCCGGCCCGCCCGCATCTGTGCTACTGCCTGGCGAATAAGGAGCATCTGCGGCACGACGAGCAGGTTCTCCTGAGCCATCTGTTCATCGATGCCGGCTCACCCAGTTGTCCGCCGGCACCCAAGCCGGCGCCCTGAGCGCCAAGCGCTCAATTCGAGTGTGAACAAACGCTGGCGTCTGTCGTCTCCAAGTCTGCCGTCTCCAAGTTCTGTTGTCTGTCTTACACTCCGATGCGCTGCAGCCACCGTTCGCCAGCGCGGACGGTGCGGTCGAGCAGCGGTGCCGTGCGTTCGCGCCGCGCCACCGCTGCATCGAGCAAGCGCTGGCACTCCGCGGTGATCCGTTGCTGCAGCGTGACCAGCGCGGCTCGACTGCGGCGCGCCGCGGTGCGATCGCCGAGATCCAGCGGCTGCGAGATGGTGTGGGTAATCTGCACCGGGAACGACAGCAGGGTCGGCACCACATGCGGGCCGAGGGTGCCGAACTGCATCCGGCTGCCTTGGTAGCGCTCCGCCGAGAAGAGGCGCAGCAGCGACGCGGGCATCTGCAGCGATGATTGATAGTACATCTCGTCAATGCCCACGGCGGCGACGAACATCAGCTCGGCATCGCCGCGTAAAGCCAGTTGCAAGAATCCGAAGCGCTCCTCCCATTTGAGCCGGTAGGGCTCGTCACGGTAGCTGCGCCGGGCGGCTTCCGACCCCGAGCCCGGATACAGCATCAGCAGCCCCGTGTCGTGCAGCGCCCCCGCCGCCTCGTGCATCTGGCGCGAAGGAATCATGTGATAGCGCTTCGCAAGATCGCCCAGGCCGGGCAGGCGGAAGACCATGTTCTCGTGCCCGATGAAACTGGGAATGCGGCCATAGCCATCGATGAGCGCGCTGGTGAACAGCAAAGGATCCAGCACATCGAGTGCATGATTGCCGACCAGCACCACCCGGCGTCCGCGCCGCAGCAGCGAGCCCAGCCGCTCCAGGTGCAGCACGCGGTGCCGATGATAGAACGCCAGCATGTGCGCGTACGCCAGGAATGGGCGCACCAGCGGGTCCTTCTGATTCAGCTCCATTCCGAGCTCGAGGCGCTTCGCTGCGTTCGGCATCAGTAGACCTCCACGGCAATCAACGTTCAGCAGCGAATTTACCCAGCAACGAATATGCCCGACCGTCGAACAGGCTCGGGATTGTCGAAGGTGCGGCCTCACTCCAACCGTTTCCGAAACGTGAGGATGGCGATTATCAAGGCCACCACGGTGAATGCTCCGATGGCCGCGACTTCACTCAGCAAACTCTCCAACGGGGCGCCTTTGAGCAGAATGCCGCGAACGATACGGAGGAAGTGCGTCAGTGGCAGGCAACTCCCGATCCATTGCGCCGGCCGCGGCATGGCCTCGAAGGGAAACATGAAGCCGGACAGCAGCATCGAGGGAAGAAAGAAGAAGAATGACATCTGCACCGATTGGAACTGCGTCTTTGCCAGCGACGACACCAACAGGCCCATGGTGAGCATGGCGGCAATGAACACCAACGCGCCGACGCCAAGGTCCAGGAGCGAGCCTTGGATTGGGAGGTCAAAAAGCAGGGCGCCCAGACCGAGAATGAGTGACACCTGCACGTGCCCGACGAGAATATATGGAAGGATCTTGCCGACCATGACCTCGGCGCGGCGCACCGGCGTGGCGATCAGGAACTCGAAGGTGCCGCGCTCGCGCTCGCGCACGATGGCGAGCGCCGTCATCAACATCATTGTCATCGTCAGGATGACTCCCACGAGGCCGGGCACGATGAAGACCACCGTACGTTGCTCGGGGTTGTAGAAGGGCACGACGGCAATCCGTATCGGTTCGCGGCGCACCATGTCCGAGACCGCGGCGAAACGTTCCAGATCGCCGGGCAGCCGCCGCAGCGCCGCGCTCGACTCGCCGGTGAGAAACGGCTGGATGCGGGCCGACAACGCCTGCCCCAAGCCCTGACCGGCGAGCGTGACTGCCGCGGCGACGGTCGGGTTGCTGCCGTCCGCCCAGATGGAGATTTCGGCGCCGCGGCCGCGCCGCAGCCGGCGATCGAAATCGGCTGGAATCACCACGGCCGCACCCACCTCGCTGCGCCCGAGCATGCGCACGAGCTCCGCTTCACTGGTGGCGTGCACCTGGATGTGAAAGGTTTGCGTCGCTTCCAACCGACCGAGGATTTCGCGTGACAAGGCGCTGTTGGCGCGATCGAGGACGGCGGTGGAGACGCCGCGCACGTCGAGGTTGATCGCATAGCCGAAGAGCATCAGCTGAATGGCCGGAATGCCCACGATCATCGCCATGGTCAGGCGATCGCGCACCAGTTGGCGCAGCTCCTTGCGGGCGATCGCGAGCACCCGGCGGAACGCAAACAATGGTGAATGGTGAATGGTGAATGGTGAATGAGGAGATTCACTCTTGAATTTTCCATTCACCATTCAACATTCACCATTGTCTTCAAAACGCTCGCCGAGCAAAATGGCCACGAATACGTCTTCCAGGGTGGCGTCGCTCGGGCGTGCTTCGCTGACGGGAATGCCGCTGCCGGCGACGAGCGCGCGCAGTTGCTGCGCCGCGCTTTCCGGATCCGGTGCCCCACGCGCCAGCAATACGTGGGCGGTGTCGCCGAGCTGGGTGACGCTGGCTACCAGCGGCGAGGAAATGAGGCGGCTGATCGCCGCGTCGGTCTGGGCGGTGTGCAGGTCGACGACCCGGCCCGCCAGCGACGCCGTCAGCTGGCGGGGCGCGCCGACGGCGACGCGCTGCCCGTCGCGCAGCATGCACAACCGGTGGCAGCGGACGGCCTCATCCATATAGTGCGTGGACACCAAGATGCTGGTGCCGTGCGACGCCAGATCGAAGAGCGTTTCCCAGAAGTGCCGCCGGCTCTGCGGGTCCACGCCCGCCGTCGGCTCGTCGAGCAGCAACAGCTCGGGTTCATGGATGGTGGCGGCGGCCAGCGCCAGCCGCTGCTTCCAGCCGCCGGACAGCGCGGCGGCGCGGGTCGTGCGGTAACGCTCCATGCCGGCGCCGCTGATCGCTGTCGGCACGCGTTGCCGGCGCTGCTGTCGCGCCATTCCGAAGATCTCGGCGGCGAAGTCGAGGTTTTCCTCGACGGAAAGATCGTCGTACAGCGAGAAGCGCTGCGTCATGTAGCCGACGCGCGGCCGCAAGCGCTCCGCATCCTGCGGCATGGTACAGCCGAGCACGCGTGCCTCGCCTGCCGATGGCGCGAGCAACCCCAACAACATGCGCATCAACGTCGACTTCCCGGAGCCGTTGGGGCCGAGGCAGCCGAAGATTTCGCCACGCCGCACGCGCAGATCGAGACGATCGACCGCGGTGAGTGCGCCGAACTGGCGCGTCAGGTCGTGCGTTTCGATGACCGCGTCGGGCGGCATCATCAGTCCGCGGCGGCGAGCACGCTGAGTGGAATGGTCACACTGGCGGGGACCCCGGGCCGCAGGTCAGGTGGCGGGTCGCTGATCGCCACGCGCGCCTCATACACGAGGTAGACGCGTTCGCGCTCCGTCAAGGCGTAGTGTGGCGTGAACTCCGGCTCGCGCGATACATCCAGCACCCGGCCCTGCAAGGAACGGGCGATGCCGTCGATGCGCACGGTCGCCGCGGCGCCCGGCCCGAGCTGGGCTACCGCTCGTGCCGGGACCCAGATGCGCACCCACGGGAGGTCATCCCGCAGGAGCACGGCGACCACGGCCGCAGCCGGGACCCGTTCGCCGCGGTCGAAAGGAATCTGGTCGACCACGCCGGCGACCGGCGCTGTGATCGTGAAGTCGCTCAAATGCTTCTGTGCCGCCGCCAGCTGGGCCGCGGCGACATGCAGTCGCGCGCCCGCTTCATCAGCGGCGAGTTGCGCGTGCTCGAGCTGCTCCTGCGCGGCCAGCTGCCGGTGATGCAGGTCGACGGTGCGTTCGAGATCACGCTTGGTCACCGATACCCGCGTGCGAGTGCCGGCCAGATGCGCTTCGGCACGTGCGACCTCCGCCTGCGCCAGTGTCGGATCGAGGCGCACGATAACGTCGCCGGGGTTGACGTGCGCGCCGCGTTCGACCGGCAGTGCCACGATGACCTCCGAGGCCGCCGCCGAGAGCTCGATCAGCGTGCGCTCCACCGAGCCGACGAGCTCCACCGAATCGGTGTTCCGATGGCAACCGGCGCTCAGCAACGCCAACAGCGCCACCAATGGCCCGAAGCCGGCGGCTCGGACAGTAACCCGGGAGGGGCGAAGTCTTGATGAGAGTGTGCACACAGTCACGCCGAAGCGAGATATATGCACGCACGGGACCAGCCCTCAGGTGCCAGCGAGGTTGTCGATTTCGTGCAGAGGCTGCACCGACTTTCGGAAGGAGCGGACGGGGATTCCGGGGCCAATGAGATAGGTGGCCTCGTGCCAAGATCGCATCCTTCGAGACGGCGCCTGAGGAGACGGCGCCTCCTCAGGATGAGCGGAAACCGCGATGATCTCTGACACTATACCGCTCACCCTTGAGGCCGCATCTTCTCAGCGGCCGTCTCGAAGCATGTCCTGAGCCTGGCGAAGGGGGTGCCCGCTATCGCGGACGATCGTTACAGTAACTCGCCAGCCTTGCAGCTAGGGTGATGAGGCAAGCTCGCTCCGCCTTGGCCAGTTCAAGATCAAAGCAGGTATCTGCAGTCTCTGCGGCTCGGGCGGTCAATCCATCGGCGAAACGTGGATCTGGTGCATGCCCGCGGTGTACGGCGTAGTGACCGACAGGATCTCTTTGGTGGCATCCCACGTGGACGTCCACGTGGCGTCGGCATCGCTGACGTCGAGCTGCCAGCCGCTCGCGTAGAAGCGTCGCGCCGGCAGGTAGATCTCGGTCGGGCCAGTCACGCCAGCCTGATCGGCGAACGTCAGGTCGAAGACCCGTGTCGCCGGATCATAGGCGTAGCGGATCGGCGTGCCGGCGACGCGTTGCGCGTAGGTGCGGACCAGGATGTTGGCGTTCGGCGACTCGTGCAGATCGGGGCCGGTAATCGGCGCCCAGTTGCCGGGATCGTAGGCCCAGTAAGCCCAGCCGCTGGTGATGGCGTCGGCGGTATTCAGGACCTTCTGCAAGTACCCCAGCGGATCGCCGCCGGCATCCCACGGCAAGCCAAACTCGCCGATGGCCATCGGCACCTGCAGGGCCGTGTCGTCGGCGCTGCGCTGCGCAATCCAGTCGTCCAGCTCGGCGGTGTTTGCCGGGTCATAGTGGGACGTCAGCTCGGGGATGATCGCATAGAAGTGCGGAAAGTAGACGAGACGGTTTTCGCCGCTGCGCGGATCGGTCAGCTTTGGCAGATCCGATGCGCCGCCGTTGTTTGCCGGCAGTGCCAGCGGCTCGTAGAAAATCCAGCCATTCGGGTCGACGGCGCGAATTGCCGCGATGATGCGATCGTACCCGCGCTTGAACAGCGTCTCCTGGAACGTCTTCGAGAGTGCCGGGCTTCCGAAGGGCAACCCGGCAATCTCGCCGGCCGCGGAGCTTCCCGCGAACGGCTCGTTCATCAGATCGTACCCGAGGATGCCCGGCTGGTCCTTGAAGCGGGCCGCGATATGCGCCCACATGGCGGCGTAGTGCTCACCAAGGTCTGTGTTCGGGCCGGTGTCGTTCCAAAAGTTGTCGAAGGCCCGTTTCACTCCTGGTTGGATATACGTCAACGACCACGGGTTGACGAGCTGATGCGGCAGGCCGTCGGTGCGTGCCGCCCACGACGGCGCGCCGTCGAAGCCCAGCGGTTTGCCGGCGGAATCGACGTGGCCGTAGACATCCTGGTGCATGTCGAGGACCACGTACACACCGACGTTCGCAAACCACGCGACGCGCTCGGCAACGCGATCCAGGTACGTCTCATCGTACTGGCCCGGTTGCGGCTCGGCGGCGTCCCAGAAGATGAGGAAGCGAACGACGTTGAAACCCCAGTCGTGAGCGACGCGCTCGGCATCGGCTTGCGTGATCCACGGCATGCGCAACGGGTCGTCTTTGGCGGAGCCGGTGACGTTGATTCCATGGAGGATCAGCGCCCGGCCTTGCGCGTCGGTGACGAACTGCTGGTGCACGAACCCGGCGGGAGTTACGGTGACGCCGGGCGTAGCGGTCGGCGTAGCGGTCGCGTCGCCGCATCCCAGCAGGGCCTGGTTCACGGCCACCAGCAGCTCGTCGATGGTCACCTGAGCATCGCCATTGCGATCCAGGCTTTGACACCCGCTGAGCGGCGCGCTGCCGAGCGCGATGTTGACCCCGGTGATCAGCTCGTCGACGGTCACACTGCCGCCGCCATCGCAGTCCCCGACGCAGGCAAACGCCGCCGGCGCGGCCAGAAGGAGCGCGCTCATCGTCAGGATCGGGAGGCTGCGAGCAATGTGCACCCAATGGGTGTTCGATGACCCGCGCGCAGCGCGGTCGCTGGCGACATGTGTGTGGCCGCGCGCGATTCGAAGACGATCCAGGGTTGGAGTTACGTTGTGCGTCGGGTGTTGGAGGCGCATGGGCCCTTGTATAGCCTTGTTTTCGTGCGCGACTCCAGCGGCAAACTCACGAATCGCAGAACCCTGGCCAAGTGGATCGAACCAGAGTTTCCCTCCCATCACCGGCATCGCGGCCGCTCCGTGTCTATCGACGGCCGGAGCGTGTCAATCGCCGCCAGGGCGATGTCAGACGAGCCTCAGAGGGTGTCAGACGAGCCCGGGAGGGTGTCAGACGAGTCTTCGCTGGTGTCAGACGAGTTTCGAGGCCTGTTAGGCAGCCTGGGGTAGTGGCAGATGACCCTCGGGCCAGTGTCAACGCACCCTTCGGTGCTGGCTGTCGAGCCTTGGGAGATGCCAGCAGAGCCTTCGGTGGTGGCAGATGACCCGTGGGCCGCGTCAGACCGACCTGGGGCGGTGAAAGACGAGGCGTAGGTGGTAACAGAGGAGTCGAGGGTGATGGCACCTCTGCCTTGGCCCCCACCATCGCGGTGTCTGTCACGGCCGGTCCACTCTCGCCCGCCGCCAACCCGGCCTTGGATCTGGCCGCAAAGGCCGCTGGAGTGCGACGTTCGGTGGGTTCTGGCAGGGGGCGAAGACGCGTGGTACGGTGGCACCGGTCGAGGTAAGATCATGAAGGTATCGGTTGAACTTTCGCCTGCGGACACGGAACGGCTGCAAGACAAGGCGAGCCGGCTTGGTGTGACCCCCGAACGCTTAGCGCATGCCGCGATCTCGGATCTGCTCGCCTCGGAACGCGACGACTTCGAGGCAGCAGCCAAGCGTGTGTTGGAGAAGAACCGGGAGCTGTACCGGCGCCTGGCTTGAATGCGCTATCTCTCACTCGCGGAGATCATCGAGCTGCATCGCATGGTCATCGCGCAAGCCGGCGGGTCGCCAGGGCTTCGGGATCTTGGCGCCCTCGAATCAGCCGTTGCTCAGCCGCGGATGTCCTTCGGCGGCACCGACCTCTACCCCTCGTTGGTCGAGAAGTCTGCCGCCCTCTGTTTTTCCCTCGTACAGAATCATCCTTTCGTTGATGGGAACAAGCGAGTCGGCCATGCAGCGATGGAAACGTTGCTCCTTCTCAACGGCGTTGAGATCGATGCGTCCACCGACGAGCAGGAACAGCTCGTGCTCGCCTTGGCGGCAGGGTAACTCAGTCGAAAGGATCTCGTAGGGTGGCTACGGGGACACGTTCGAGAGGCATGACGTGAGGCGAATGAGCTTGCCGAACCCTCCGCTGCAGGCGACGGCGAAGAGCACGCCGCGCCTGAGCGGCCAGTCGTTCGGCGTGAGAGTACTACCGTGACGCCTGCGCCACCGGATCGAGGCCGCTTCCAAAGCCAGTGGCGCAGCCGTCCCTGGCTGCGTGCATTTCGCAACTGTCGGTCATTCGCGCCCTATATTGCGCCGTCTGCGTGCGAGACGCTCAACCAGAAGCTCGCGAAGTGAAAAGCCGCTGGGACTCCCATTAGCCGCTCCGCACAGCTAAAGCTCCCAGACGCCGTCGTTCCAGATCACCAGGGGCGGCGCGTCAAGGAGGAACCTGGATGGATCTCGAGCTGCCCGACACCGAGCGGATGCTGCGCGATACGTTTCGTGCGTACTTCACCAATGAAATCGAGCCGCACGTCCCCAAGATGGAGAGTGGCGAGCTCTTGCCGTACGACCTGATGCGCCGGATGCAGCGCGGCCTCGGTCTCGATGCGATGCTGGCGCGGTCATGGAGTGGGAAGAGCGAGTCGGCGGCGGCAACCGGCGGGCTCGATCCGAACGTGGCACGCTATGCGCGCACCGCCTTCACGGTCGAGATGGCGCGCGTGAGCCCGTCGTTCGCGCTCAGCTACGGCGCCAGCCTCGGCCTCTTCGGCGCCAACGTGCTCGGCAAGGGCACGCCGCAGCAGAGCGAGCGTTTCGCGCTGCCGGTGATGCGCTGTGAGAAGGTCGGCGCGTGGGGTCTGACGGAGCCGGGGGCGGGCAGCGATGCGCTGCGCGGCATGAAGACCACGGCGCGGCGTGATGGCGACCGCTACGTGCTGAACGGCAGCAAGACCTTCATTACGAACGCGCCGTACGCCGATGTGTTCCTCATTTACGCCCGCGTTGCCGGCGGTGACCTCGACGGCTCGATCCAGGCGTTCATCGTCGAACGCGGCGCGCCGGGGCTGTCGACCGGTCCCGCCATGAAGAAAATGGGCATGCGCGGCTCGCCGACTGGTGAGGTGTTTCTCGACGACGTGCACGTTCCGGCCGATCAGCTCCTCGGCGGCGGCGTGCGCCAGCGCGATCATGTCAAGTCGAGCCTGGCCGTCGAACGCGGCGGGCTGTCGGTGCTCTCGTACGGCATCGCCGAACGCTGCTTCGAAATCGCCCGCGACTACGCGCGCACCCGCGAACAGTTCGGCCAACCCATCGCCAACTTCCAGCTGGTGCAGGGCCGGCTGGCGCGCATGTATGTCGCGGTCTCCAACTGCCGCCGGATCGTCTATGCCGACTACCTGGCCGGCCGGGCGCTCAAGGAGTCGGTGGCCGACGTGTGCGCCGGCAAGCTATACTGCGCCGAAATGGGCACCTTCGTCGCCTTCGAGGCCATCCACATCATGGCCGGCAACGGCTACATGGAAGAGTACGTGGTCGAGCGCCTGGCGCGCGACGCGAAGCTCATCGAGCTCGGCGGCGGCACCACCGAAATGCAGATCCTGACCATCGCCCGTGAAATTCTCGGGAAGGCGGAATAGCCGCAGGGAGAAGGTGTTGCGCAGCCGCTGGACATCTGGTGAGAGTGTCTTGCGCATGAGTCGAATTCTGGCGACGGCACCCCACAGCGACCAATTCTGTCCTGAGGCTCCCCGAAGGGGCGAGCGGTCCGTAGAAAAGACGCCGGGCGCAGCCCCGCCGGGCGCAGCCCTTTCCCTGCACCCATGAGCGAGACGGCCGAGCCGAGCGCGCCGCTTCAGGTGCGCGTGCGCCGCATTCATCGGCGTGACCTCAATCGGACCTGGGAGTTCCTCAAGCTGGTGTTTCGCGACGTCAACCGCGAGACGGTCGAGTACCAGCGGCCGCTCTCGAAGCGGCGCTTCGTCGAGATCTATGACGAGGAAGCGACCGAGCAGCTCCTCTTCGAGATCGGGGATCAGATCGTCGGCTATGCGGAGTGTACCTTCGAAGCCGGCGGTGATGACAGCTGGGTCAACCCGCGATACTTTGACAATCGCGGCATGCGTCCGCTGTTCGTGGAAGAGCTTGCGGCGCACCCCGACTATCAAGGCAAGGGCGTGGGCAGCTTCATGCTCGAACAGCTGCAGCATCTGGCGCGCTTGCGCGGCTGCACGCACCTGGTGCTCGAGGTAGCCGAGAACAATGAGGAGGCGCTGCGCTGGTACCGCAAACGCAATTTCTACAAGCTCGACGCCGCGGTCTTCCTGGCGCAGAAGGTGACCGGCGAACCCGAGCTGCTGCCGCCACGCACGATCCGGCCGCGGCTGCCGCGCAAAAAACGGATGTCCCCACCGGTGCCGGAGTAGGCAACCTACCTCGGCGCGCCGCCGCTCGGGCAGGCGGAAAAGCCCAGCCCTTACTTCGAGAGCCTCTGCACGAGCGTATCCCCCGCATCTGTTGTCGGTGGGCATGCCGTCAGCGCGTTGTTCACCGCGCGGATCAGGCAGGCAACCGACTCAGGCGGGCTGGGACCGCAATCGGCGCTGTAGTCGAACGCCGGGCAGGCCGCCGGCGGTAACACCCCGAGGCCAATATTCACGCCGCGTAGCAGCTCCGTGATATCGACGCGGCCGTCGCCGTCGCAATCGCCGACGCACGCCGCGATCGGCGGAGATGGCGTGGGAGTCGGCGTCGCGGCGCCGGCGGGCAGCAATTGGAAATCGACGGTGATGTTGCTGCCGCTCGCCGTCCACGGGCCCTGGCAGCTCTGTCGGTAACCGAGGGCGTTGGCACAGACGGTGGTGCCGGCGGATGATTGACCGCTGTCGCACAAGCCTGAATAGAAGCCGCTGCCATCGGTATGCACGCACGTGGAGCCGCCCTGGAGACAGGCGACGGCGTCGGCGATGGCGCCGCTCGTCAGCGCGTCGGTGACGTGGCCGCTGAAGCGCACGCTGCAGCGCGCAATGCGTCCGGTGACACCGGCCAGGGGCAGCACGATCACACCGTCCGTGGTGGCACCGAGGTTGCCAACCTCGACATCATACGCTTGCCCTGGAGCCGTAGCAGCCAGCCGAACCTCGAGAAGACCAAGCAGCACCGTGCCTGTCAGCGGCGGGTTCCACGGAGTGTTCCATTCGATGCGGACGGTGTCGTTGCTTTGCACCTTCAACACGTCCGGCGCCGGCAGCGCGGCCCCCGGCAGAAAGGACACCGGTCGTCGCAATGTCGGCGCACCGTTGAGAGCGTCGACGCTGAGCGTCATGCCCAGGGTCGACGCGTGCACGCCGGGATCGAGCGTCAGCGTGATCGGCACGCTCACCGTCTCGGCCGGCAAGCCGGCCGTCGGCGCGGCCGTCACGGCGCCCTGCACGGCAACGCCAGCGGAGGACAGGGCGGCGATAGGAGCCAGCGGCAGATGTTGGATGCATGCCGCAACCAGGAACACCGCGGCGCGGTGCCACGCGGCGATCGGCGGATTCCCTAACGTGCGTGTGCCGGTGTATCTGCTTGACATTGTCGCTCGATGGCAAGCCCCTAACCCGGATTTCTCACCACGGAGGCACGGAGACACGGAGACAGCCAAGAACCGTCAATGAGGGGAAAGCATTTCTTTCGGCTCATCTTGCCTCACTCTGTGTTGTTTTCGGGAAGACAGTCTTACTCAAGAAAACCCTTCTTCTCCATGCCTCCGTGTCTCCGTGGTAATTCTCTGGTGAGAAATGCAGGCTAGCGATCAACGGGAGCGGGCCATAGAAAAGACGCCGGCCGCAGGCCCCGCAGGTCCTAGGCTCGGCCGCTTTCCGGCTCGTCGCGCGCCAGCAGCGAGTGCACCAGCAAGATCACCATCCCCGTGCTGATGAACGAATCGGCGACGTTGAACGCCGGCCAGTAGTAGCCGTGCCAATGGAAATCGAGAAAGTCGGTGACCTCGCCAGAGACGATGCGGTCGGTGAGATTGCCGAGCGCGCCGCCGAGGATGCCGCCGAGCGCGAACAACAGCAGCCGCTGCCGCGGTTCGACCGTGCTGACGAAGTACAACAGCACGCCAATCGCGACGCTGCAGACCACCAGGAAAAACGGCAGGCGGAAGGCCTGGCTGGTGCCGGCGAACAACGAGAACGCGCCGCCTGAGTTGCGGACGTAGGTGATGTGGAAGAGCGAGTTGATCACCGCGATCGACTCGTACAAGCCGATGCGCTGGCGGACGTACCACTTGGTCACCTGGTCGAGCAGCCAGACGACCGCGGCGATGAGCAGGACGAAGCGGTATTTCATGTGACGTCTCAGACCCTGAACGAATCTCACGCCGAGGCGCCGCGACGCAGAGAGCGCCCCGCGATAAGCCGCCAAGAGCAGGCGGCGACTCGGGCTGAACGGTTCAACGACTGCGGAAAGCCAGCCGACAACCCATGCGCCCCGAGGAGGCCCCATCTTTTCATGGGCCGTATCGAACGGTTGGTCCTTGCCAAGGAAGGGGCCGGCGTAAAAAGGTCGTGACGGCGGATCATTCCATCGCCATGATCACGGGGAGGCAGCGTTCGCACAAGCCCGGATGCGTCGCATCGCTGCCCACCGCCTCGCTGTAGTTCCAGCAGCGCTCGCACTTGGCGCCGCGGGCGCGTTCGATGTGCACCTTGAGCTCGGGCAGCAGCGGACTCACTGCCTCCGGTCCCAGGTGAGCGCCGAGCTCCACCTGCGACACGATGAACAGTGCCGGCAACGCGTTCGCGTGTTCGGTCAGCAGCGGTCGCAAGCCGTCGGCGGCGCTCAGCTGCACACGGGCGTCGAGCGAGTGGCCGATCAGTCCCGACTGCCGCGCCTCCTCGAGCGACTTGGTCACCGCGGCGCGCACGGCGAGCAAACGTTCCCACCGCTCGGCCAGCCCCGAATCCTGTGGCAGATCCGCCGGGAAGCCGACAGAGAACACGCTTGCCGGCCGATCCTCTCCCGGCAACAACGCCCACAGCTCGTCGGCGGTGAACGACAGGATCGGTGCCATCAGCCGCACCAGCGCATCGAGGATGTCGTACAGCGCCGTCTGCGCGGCGCGCCGTTGCGGCGACGTCGTTGCGGCGGTGTACAGGCGGTCCTTGACGATGTCGAGATACAGTGCGCTCAAGTCGACGGCGCAGAAGTTGATCAGCTGTTGCACGACGTGATGGAACGCGAAGCCCTCGTAAGCCTTGCGGGCTCGCAGCACGAGCTCCGCGGTGCGATGCACGATCCAACGGTCGAGCTCCGGCTGCTCCGTGTAGGGGACGCGGTGGATCGCCGGATCGAAGTCGTCCAGGTTGCCGAGGAGGAATCGGCAGGTGTTGCGGATCTTGCGGTAGGCCTCGAGCAGCGGCGTCAGCAGGTTCTTCGAGAAGCACGTGTCCGCGGTGTAATCGACCGAGGCGAACAGCAGGCGCAGGATCTCGGCGCCATGGGCCTTGATGATCTCCTCGGGTGCGATGACGTTGCCGAGCGATTTCGACATTTTCTTCGCGGCTTCGTCGAGGATCAAGCCGTGGGTGAGCACGGCGCGATAGGGCGCCTGCTGCCGCGTGCCCACCGAGGTCATCAGCGATACCTGGAACCAGCCGCGATGTTGATCGACGGCCTCCACATAAAGATCCGCCGGCCACGCCAGGTCGGCGCGTTCACGCAGCACCGTTTCGTGCGAGCAGCCGGAATCGAACCAGACGTCGAGGATGGTGTTGTCCTGCTCGAACTTGTCACCGCCGCAGCCGCACGTGAAGCCGGGTGGCAGCAGCTCCGATGCGGCAAGCTCGTACCACGCGTCCGAGCCGCGGGCGCGGAAGACGCCCTCGACATGTTCGATCACCTGCGGGTCGTATACGAACGTATCGCAGCTCAAACAGCGGAAGGCGGGAATCGGCACGCCCCAGGCGCGTTGCCGCGACAGGCACCAGTCGGGTCGCGACTGCATCATATTGTAGATGCGATCGCGCCCCCAGGGCGGCACCCAGGTGACGCGATCGATTTCGCTGAGTGCCTTGCCGCGCAGGTCGTTGTGATCGACGCGCAAGAACCACTGCTCGGTGGCGCGGAAGATCAGCGGTGTTTTGCAGCGCCAGCAGTGGGGATAGGAATGCTTCAGCCGTTCGACGTGGAGCAGCGCGCCGCGCCCGCGCAGCTCGTCGACGATGGCATCGTTGGTTTCGAACACCGGACGCCCGACATAGGCCCCCGCTTCGGAGGTGAACTTGCCGCGGGCATCGACCGGCGTCAGCACCGGCAGGCCATACTTCTGTCCGACGGCGAAGTCCTCATAGCCGTGGCCCGGCGCCGTATGCACGCAGCCGGTGCCGACGTCGGCGGTGACGTGCGACTCGAAGACCAGGCGTGCCGGACGGTCGATGAACGGGTGGCGGAAGACATCGCGACCGTCGAGCGCCGCGAGATTGACCGGAATGCGCCGGCCATTGTCGGGGAGCTCGGTGGCCGTCAGGAAGGCCTCGACGAGGCGGGCGGCGACGATGTAGTAGGCGCCGTTCACGGGGAGTGCCACGTAGTCGAGATGCGGGTTGAGACACACCGCGAGGTTGGCGGGCAAGGTCCACGGCGTCGTCGTCCAGATCACCGCGGCGAGCTCGTGATGGTGCGCCGCCAACTCGCCGGCGTCGCCCGGATTGACGGCGATGGCGCGTGCGTCGTCGGCCGACCCGCTGAACGCGAACTTCACGTAGATCGACGGCGAGCTGTGGTCGCTGTACTCGACCTCGGCTTCGGCGAGCGCGGTGGCGCACACGGCGCACCAGTGGACCGGCCGCAAGCCGCGGTAGATGTAACCGCCTTCCACGAGCTCGCGAAACACCTTGATGATCCCGGCTTCGTAATCCGCCGCCATCGTCAGGTACGGGCGGTCCCAGTCGCCGAGCACGCCGAGGCGCCGGAACTCCTCGCGTTGGATGTCGACGAACTTCTGCGCATAGGCGCGGCAGCGGCGACGGATGTCGAGCTGCGACAGCTCGCGTACCTTGCCGCCGAGGTCCTTGGTGACCTGGTGTTCGATCGGCATGCCGTGGCAGTCCCAGCCGGGGACATACGGGGTGAGGAACCCGGCCATTGCCTTCGACTTCACCACGATGTCCTTGATGATCTTGTTCAGCCCGGTGCCGAGGTGCACGTGGCCGTTGGCGTAGGGCGGCCCGTCGTGCAGCACGTACTTCGGCTTCGCGGCATTGGCTTCCAGCATCTGTTCGTAGACGCGCGCGTCGCGCCAGCGCTGCACCACGGCCGGCTCGCGCTGCGGCAGGTTGGCGCGCATCGGGAAGTCGGTCTTGGGAAGATTGAGTGTGTGCTTGTAGTCCATGCCCGAGTGAGTGTGACCGTTTCCTCTAGCAGAAGGGGGTGGCGATTCAAATTATCGTTGACCACGTTGGTGGAGGCAGCGGTTCCTCCGGGCGACACGGGCGGGGGAGGGAGGATGTCAGCGCCGCGCGCGGCGCGAGCGTGGCGGCGTGACTATGCGGCGAGCGCCTTCTTGAAGGCTGCGGTGTTGAACTGCTCGGCGGCGCGGTTGGCGAGGTCAGTGAGCGCGTTTTCGAACATGTCCTGGGTGAACGAAGTCGGCGAGCGGAACAGGTTGGTGCCGCCGGCGCCGCCCTTCACCTCCGCACTCCACAGGGTCTTCCCGGCGCCGTCTTGCAGCGCATACTGCACGGCGATAGTGGCCTTGTAGCCCATCATGCCATCCATCCAATATTGAGTGACGGTGGCGACCAGGGTCATCGGCCTGCCGGATTGCACGCCGACACCCGCTTGCTTCAATGCGTCGGTCGTCGCGTCGGTGACGCTCTGCGGCGCCACCTCGGCATTGCTGTCGTTGACGCCGGAGGGAATGCCGTAGCTTCCGCGGACGGACCCGACCCGGGTCTTGTCCTGTCCGCCCGCGTCCGCCGGGCGCTGGTCGACGACCTTGAGGCTCAGGCTCGCTGTCGATGCCGGAGCGGCAACCGCTGAGGACTTGTACTTGATCGAGGTTGTCCCGCAACCCGCGACGAGCAGCAGCACGGCAACCGTTCCCAACACGAGGTTCTGTCGATGTGGCATCACGTTCATCCTCCCCAAGCCGCGCGAAATCGGCGGCCCCGCTACGTCGCAGAATCATCCGCCATCGTCAAGGCTGAACAAGGCCAAACACAATCGGCGAACATCGCCATGAACCCGCCCCCCGCGGTTGCTACTCTGGCTGTGACCAGCCAATAGATAAATGTGGAGAATAGCACGAGCCCAACCGGCTGGATCTGGAGGCCCCCATGTTTCTCATTCATACCCCGCGCGAGCACGCGGAGGGCGTCGCTCGGGCAGTCGTCTCGGCGTGCCGCCTAGATGGCTGGCAGTCGCCGGTGCAACCGCAGTTGCTGCACACCCTCTTCAATCGGCTGCTTGGGTACGATCTGGATTTCGAGAAAATCGCCCCGTTGTCTCCCGCCGAGGTGGCGACGATGGTGAGCACGCCGCTGGAGCGCGAGGAATTGATTCATCTGATGGTGGTGGTTGAGATTCTCTGCAACCCGATTCCAGCTCGGCTGGAACGGTCGGTCGGGCAGTGGGCGACGCTGCTGCAAGTGCACGAGCGGGCCCTGGTGTACGCCCACGAGCTCATGCGCGGCGAGTTGACCAAGGCGGTCGTTGACTTCTACCGGCTCAACTGGATCGGGGATCTGGATCGCCGCGCGCCGCAGTTCGACACGCTGCTGCGCCACGCCGGCGATCAGGCCTATGCGTTGACGGTGGAAGCCGATGCCGCGGAGGCCGCGCGCTGGACGGCCTTGAGCGCATGCCCCGCGGGCAGCATCGGGCGCAGCGTGTGGGAATTCTACGATATGCGTGGCTTCGCATTTCCGGGTCAGCCCGGCGCGGTCAATGCCGCGGTGGCCCAACATGATTGGATCCACGTCCTCGCCGACTACGGGACGACGCCCATGGGTGAAATCGAAGCGTCGTGTTTTCAGAATTCGACGACCCACACCCCCGGAGGGATGCTCGGGCTCGTTGGGGCGCTGGCGCTGTTTGAATCCGGCCTCATGCCGGCGAGTCTGATCGTGGCCAAGCAGCCTGGCCACAGCCTTTCGGCGCCGGGCGGGGTCGAGCGCATGGCGGAGGCCGTCGCCCGCGGCGCGGCGTGCAACACGGATCTCCTGCTCGATGTCGACTTCTTCCAATGCGCGAGCGAATCCCTGGAGCACCTGCATGCACGGTTCGCCGTCCAACCGAAGAGCGCCCGCATTCGGGAGCTCGATCCGTTCGGGGCGCTGCAGCTGGCATCAGGCGCATAGGCCGGCGACGAGGCGATCGGCGAGCACGCGGGGTCGCAACCAAGCTTGGAAGCTTCCGCCGCAGAGACACCAGCCGCTGGCGCGGACTTGGCAGCCCGCAGCGACCCAACGGGGAGCGGGCCATAGAAAAGACGCCGGCCGCAGGCCCTAGCAGCCTGTCGGACTTGGAAGTTCGCAGCGACCAACGGGAGCGGTCCATAGAAGAGACGCCGGCCGCAGGCCCTAGCAGCCTGTCGGACTTGGCAGTTCGCAGCGACCAACGGGAGCGGTCCATAGAAGAGACGCCGGCCGCAGGCCCTAGCAGCCTGTCGGACTTGGCAGTTCGCAGCGACCAACGGGAGCGGTCCATAGAAGAGACGCCGGCCGCAGGCCCTAGCCTGAGTTGCGCAGGACGGCGGCGATGCCGTTGACGGTCATGTGCAGGGCGCGCTGGATCACCTCGTCGGTCCGACCGCCGCGATAGCGGTGCAAGAGCTCGAGTTGCAGGTGGTTCAAGGGATCGAGGTAGGGCAGGCGGTTGCGGATGCTGCGCGCCAGCGTCGGATTGCTCTCGAGGCATTCGCGCTGACCGGTGATGGCGAAGAGCGCTTGGCGCGTGCGCCGGAATTCCTCCTCGACGCGGTGGAACACGGCGTGCCGCAACGTCGCATCTTCGACCAGGGCGGCGTAACGCGCCGCGATCGCGATGTCGGTCTTGGCAAGTACCATATCCACGTTCCCCAGCAGCGAGCGGAAGAAAGGCCAGTCCCGGTGCATGCGCCGCAGATCCTCGAGGCCTGCTTCATCGTGCTCGCGAAGATAGGCTTCGGCGGCCGAGCCGAAGCCATACCACCCAGGCAACAGCGCACGGCTCTGCGCCCAGCCGAAGACCCAGGGAATGGCGCGCAAGTCCTCGACGCGATCCGAGGTGACCCGCGCCGCCGGGCGGCTGCCGATGTTGAGCGCGGCGATTTCACTGATGGGCGTCGCCTGACGAAAGTAGTGGATGAAGTGTGGTGTCTCATACACGAGAGCACGGTAAGCAGAGTGTGCCGTCGTGCTGAGCTGCTCCATCAGCGGGTGAAAGACCGCGCTCTCCAGCGCCGCGTCCGGAGGTGGGAGCAGGCTGGCCTCGAGCAGCGCCGCCACCAGCGTTGCCAAGGTGCGACGACCGACTTCCGGGTCGGCGTACTTGCTGGCGATGACCTCGCCCTGCTCGGTGATGCGGATCTGGCCGGCGACGCTGCCCGCCGGCTGTGCCAGGATCGCCTCGTGGCTCGAGCCGCCGCCGCGTCCGACGGTGCCCCCGCGTCCGTGAAACAGACGCAGGCGCACGCCATGGTGGGCGAAGACGCGCACCAGATCGTGCTCGGCTTTGTACAGCTCCCAACTCGACGTCAGGAAGCCGCCATCCTTGTTGCTGTCGGAGTAGCCCAGCATCACTTCCTGCACGCCATCGCGACTGTCCACCAGCCGTCGGTATTCCGGCAGCGACAACAGCCGATCCATAACCGCTGCGCAGCCGCGCAGGTCGTCGATCGTTTCGAATAAGGGGACGATATCGAGGGCGAGGCGGGGTGCGTTCGGCGTGGTGGGGCCGTTCTCGACCGGCGGCGCAGGGAGCAACAAGCCGGCTTCCTTCAGGAGCAGCGCCACTTCGAGCAAATCGCTGGCGGCTCCCGTCTTGGAGACGATACAGCTGGCGCAGGCGTCGGCGCCGAAGCGGCGCTGCACCTCAGCCGCGGTGTGCAGGATCCGCATCTCGGCATCCGCTTCGGCGCTATAGTGGATGTGCGAGGACGACAGCGGACGTGGCGAGGCGACCTCGCGCGCCAGCAGGCTGAGGCGTTCATCCTCTGCGAGCGTAGCGTACGCCGGGGCTGCGCCGGCGCGGGCCAACAGTTCGCCGACCACACGCTCGTGCACGCCGCTGTGTTGCCGCAGATCGAGTGGCGCCAGATGGAAGCCAAAGACCCGTACCGCGCGCCGCAAGGCGCGCAAGCGCCCGCCGGCGATGCGGCCGGCGTTCCCGCAGCGCAGCGAGCCGTCGAGTACATCGAGATCGTCAAGATAGGCATTGCTGTCCGCGTAAGGCTCGGCATCGCCTGCCGCCGGCGCGCGCGCGACGCGTTGCCCGAGATGCTGCGCGGTCGCTGCCAAACGCGCGTAGATGCCGACGAGGGCACGGCGATAGGGTTCGTCGGCGCGCTGCGGCGAGGTGTCCGGCGAGCGATCGGCGAGCTGCTGCAGCGCCGCGTCGACGCGCACCTGTTGGGCGCACAGGCTGAGCTCGGCGCCGAGCTCGTGAGTCTCCGAGAGATAGTGCTCGAATACGACCGCGGATTGTCGTTCCGCGGCGTATAGCAGCGTGTCGGCGGTCACGAAGGGATTGCCGTCACGGTCGCTGCCGATCCAACAGCCGATACGCAAAAACGCTGGAAGCGCTCCGTTCCCGGCGCCAAGGTCGAGCGCCAGCCGATCCTCGAGCTCCGCGTAGAGACGGGGGACCTGGCCGAGGAAGGTGCGGCGCTGATGATCCAACCCGTTTTCGATTTCATCGGCCACCGTGATGCGCGCCGGTCGCAGCAGGCGTGACTGCCAGAGGGTCAGCAGCGCGCGGCGCAAGGCGTCATCGTTGTCGCGGCGCTCCGCCGGTGTCGGATCGAGCCGGTCGCGCTCGGCGAGCAGCCGAGCGATCTCGCGTTGGCGGTCTAGAATGCTCTTCCGCCGGACCTCGGTCGGGTGCGCGGTGAGCACCGGTTCGACCCGGGCCGTGCGCAGGAAGCGGACAATGGGCGCGGCGCCGACACCCACCGCCGCCAAACGAGCGAGGGCGGCTTCGATGCTGCCCGCCGGGGCCGCCGCTGCGCTGCCGCGGTGACGCTCGCGACGGTTGGTGTGCAGGTCCTCGACGATGTTCGAAAGCTGGGCAAACAGCGTTGCCGCTTGCACGCAAACCAGGCAGTCCTCATTGCCGAGCTCGCGGAGTCTGGCTTCGAGCTCGTGTCGTGCCTCTTGGTCTTGCTCGCGCCGAAAGCGGACGGCCGTACGACGAATATCCTCGATCAGCGCGACGATGGCGGCGCCTGACTGCTCGCCGATGGTTTCACCCAGGAGCCGCCCCACAAAGCGGATGTCCTCGCGCAGGCTGCCGACTGTTTCCGTGTCGATCACAGTGCCGAGAGTGCAGCGAAAACTGTGCCCGTGCCAATCGAGGACCCGGCGAGCAATGAGCTTGAAATGCGGCGATTGCCGCGTTGCGCTCTCTCCACCTTCGCTCGCGAAGAAGTGTGAGCGATCGCCGGCGCTTCCGAGCGGCCGAATCGCGGGCGCCGCGATGGAGCACTTCCGAATTTTGGCATAAACCACTTGACACACGCGGCGCACTCGTTCATAACAGCCCGCGATGAACGCTCGTACCGCAATGTGTTGTTGCTGTTGTATCCAGGCCTGGGAGGCCTCTCGCGCTTGCGGTCGCGCTGCGTTCAGCTCCGTCACACCCTAACACTGAACCCATAACTTGCGATTCCAAAGGCCCGGGAGGTTCATCCTCCCGGGCCTTTTCATTTGCCGCGCCGCGCGCCGCATCGCGCGCCCCGCCGGCTCGATGCACCCGTGTTTCAAAAATTTGACGAGTATCGAAAGGGGAAACATTTATGCACTACCATCGAATTACGGCACCCCAGGCGGCCCGCGCGTTCGCGGTTCTGGCCATCCTGATCTCCACCGTGGCGCTGGCGCTGACGGCATTCAGCCTGACCGCGCGCGCCGCCGATAAGCCGGCCGAGTTGCTCAACGTATCGTACGACCCCACTCGCGAGCTGTGGCGCGCCCTGAACGAGTCATTCATTGCGCAATACGCCAAGCAGACGGGGACTTCGCTGACCATCAAGCAGTCGCACGGCGGCTCCAGCGCCCAGGCGCGCGCCATCATCGATGGGCTTGACGCCGATGTCGCGACGTTGGCGCTGTGGCCGGACACCGACGCGATCCGCAAGGCGGGTTTGATCGACAATGGCTGGGAGCAACGCCTGCCGAATAACGCCGTGGCCTACACCAGCACGATCGTGTTCGTGGTGCGTAAAGGGAACCCGAAAGGCATCAAGGACTGGCCGGATATCGTCAAGCCGGGCATTGAAATCGTCACACCCAGTCCGAAAACCTCGGGGAACGGCAAGCTGAGCTTGCTGGCCGCGTGGGGTTCGGTGACCCAGCGTGGTGGGACCGAGGAACAGGCGCGCGAGTTCATCACCAAGCTCTACAAACAGACGCCTGTCCTCGATTCGGGAGCGCGCGGCTCGACGACCACGTTCGCGCAGAAGAAAATCGGTGACGTGCACCTGACCTGGGAAAACGAAGCATACCCGGAGGTGAGCGAGTCGGGCGGTGAGTTGGAGGTCATCTACCCGCCGATCAGCATCCTTGCCGAACCGCCGCTCGCCGTGGTCGATGCCAACGTCAAGCGCAAGGGCACGCGCGACGCCGCCGAGGCGTATCTGAAGTTTCTGTACACCAAGGAAGGCCAGGAGATCATCGCCAAGAATTACTATCGGCCGATTGATCCGGAGATCCTCAAGCAGCACGCGGCGAGCTTTCCTGACCTCAAGCGCTTCCCGATCACCGCCATCGCCAAGGACTGGACCGAGGCAAGCACCAAGTTCTTCAGCGATGGCGGAATCTTCGACAGTATCTACAAGCCGGGGAATTAGCCGCCATGCTCTCGACCTATGACGGAGGCGGCGTCTTCGGGCGGTCTGTGATCCACGTCGACCGTGCCGGCCTGCCGCTGCTCGGCTTCGTGCTCGGCACCAGTATCAGCGCGATTGCGTGGGGACTCGTTGGATCGCTCGTGTGGCTGTTGCTGAGTTGAAATGGCGTGCGGCTTGGGGATCATTCGATGATCGACGTCAATCGCAGAGTGTTGCCGGGTTTCCGCCTGAGCTTGGGGTACACACTTTTCTACCTCGGCTTGTTGGTGGTGATTCCGCTGAGCGCCTTGTTTTTCAAGACGGCGTCGCTCACCGTGCACGAATTCGTGGCGGCGGTGTGGACGCCGCGCGCGCGCGCCGCTTATGCGCTGACCTTCGGCGCGTCGTTCGCCGCGGCCGTGATCAATGTCTTTCTTGGTGTGCTCGTCGCCTGGGTGCTGGTGCGCTACGAATTCCCTCTCAAGCGCTGGTTCGACGCGCTCGTCGACTTGCCGTTTGCCTTGCCCACGGCGGTGGCCGGGTTGGTGTACTCGAGCTTGTATGTCAAAGCCGGCTGGCTCGGGCGCTTCCTCGTACCGCTCGGCATTCAGGGGTCGTACTCGCGCCTGGCGATCGTCCTGGTGTTGACCTTCATCGGGCTGCCCTTCGTCGTGCGCACGGTGCAACCGATCCTCGACGAGCTCGATGCCGAGATCGAGGAAGCCGCCGCCTGTCTCGGCGCGACGCGCGCGCAGACATTCACGCGGGTGATCGCGCCGTCGTTGCTGCCGGCCATCGTTACCGGCTTTGCGCTCGCCTTCGCGCGCGGCCTCGGCGAGTACGGCTCGGTGGTGTTCGTGTCGGGCAACATGCCGTTGCGGACCGAGATCGCCCCGGTGCTCATCGTTGCCGCCCTTGAGGATTTTCGGTACCGCGAGGCGGCGGCCATTGCGGTGGTGCTGCTCGTCGCGTCACTGACGATGCTGGTGCTCATCAATTTGTTGGAACGCTGGAGTAAGGGCAATGGCAATTGACATCACCGCAGCGACCACGTTGACGCGGCGGCGCGCGCAGGAAGAGTCGGCGGCCGTTCGCTGGACGTTGATCACGCTGGCGACGTTGGTCCTCGCTATCCTGGTCGTCGTGCCGATGGTCAATGTCTTCTACGAAGCCTTTGCGCGCGGCCCGCGGGTCTATTGGGATGCGCTCTTCAACGATCCCGACACGCTGAGCGCGATCCTCCTCACCCTACGCGTCGCGCCGACGGCGGTATTTTTCAACCTCATCTTCGGCCTGTTCGCGGCCTGGGCCATCGCACGGTTTCGGTTTCCGGGCCGGACGCTGCTGACGGCGATGATCGATCTGCCGTTCGCCGTCTCGCCGGTGGTGGCGGGGCTCGTCTTCGTCCTGATCTTCGGGCTGCAAGGCTTCTTCGGCCCGTGGCTGCGCGAGCACGACATCAAGGTCATCTTCGCGACGCCCGGGCTGATTCTCGCGACCGCGTTCGTGACCTTCCCATTCGTCGCCCGCGAGCTCATCCCGTTGATGGAGGCTATTGGCTCCGATGAGGAGACCGCAGCTGTGAGCTTGGGGGCGCGCCCCTGGAAAATTCTGCGCAGCATCACCTTGCCGAACATCAAGTGGGGCCTGCTCTACGGGATCATTCTGTGCAACGCGCGCGCCATGGGCGAGTTCGGCGCCGTGTACGTCGTCTCCGGCCACATCGCCGGGCGCACCGACACCATGCCGCTGCGCGTCGAGAAGCTGTTCCAGGAGTACAACACGCCGGCGGCGTTCGCTCTGGCCTCGGTGCTGTCGTCGTTGGCATTGGTGTCTCTCGGCGTGAAGACGGCTCTGGAATGGAAGACCCGCAATGAGTTAAGAGGCCGGTTGCGGGAAGCCGCGCTCGAGGACGGGGCGAGTGTGGCGCCGAGCACGACGACAACGCCAGCGCGACAGCTGCACGCAGTGTCCTCCGCGGACCATGAAGCCCCCGGGAAGGAGACGGATGGCTTGGGTATATCGGTGAAAAATGTCACCAAACGCTTCGGCAACTTCACGGCGCTCAACGATGTGAACCTCGAAGTGCCGCACGGTGCGCTGCTGGCGCTGTTGGGGCCGTCGGGCTCCGGGAAGACCACCTTGCTGCGTATCATCGCCGGGCTCGAGACGCCGGACAGCGGCACGATCCTCTACCGTGACGAGGACGCGACCGCCCGCTCGGTGCGCGACCGCAACGTCGGGTTCGTCTTCCAGCACTACGCGCTGTTCCGTCACATGAGCGTGTTCGAAAACGTGGCGTTCGGTCTGCGGGTGCGCAAATGGAAAGAACCGGCTATCCAGGAACGGGTCCACGAGCTGTTGCGGCTGGTGCAGCTCGACAATCTCGGGAAGCAGGCGCCGTCGCAACTCTCCGGAGGACAACGTCAACGGGTCGCGCTGGCGCGGGCCCTGGCGGCGCAACCGAGCGTGCTGCTACTCGACGAGCCGTTTGGCGCGTTGGATGCCAAGGTGCGCCAGGAGCTGCGCCAGTGGCTGCGCAGACTGCACGACGAGATCCACGTCACCAGTGTCTTCGTCACGCACGATCAGGAGGAAGCCTTCGAGGTGTCCGACCAGGTCGTCGTCATGAATCACGGCCGCATCGAGCAGACCGGCACGCCGGGGGAGGTGTTCGAGCATCCGGCGAACGCGTTCGTCATGGACTTCCTCGGCAACGTCAACGTCTTTCACGGCCGCGTCGAAGGTGGCCGCGCCATGCTCGGCGGCATCGATCTGGCCCAGGCGCACGCTTCACATGAAGAAGGCAGTTCGGTGACCGCGTATGTGCGCCCGCACGAGTTGGAGATCGATCGCATCCCGCGCGGCGCGTCGAGCCTGAAGGCGGAGGTGCTGCGCATCAACCCCGCCGGCACCAGGGTGAAGGTCGAGCTGGTGGCGCCGGATGTCGGCCTGCCGTTGAATGTCGAGATTGCCCAGGAGCACTACGCGGCGTTGGGCTTGAAGGCGGGCGACAAGGTGTTCGTGTTTCCGAAGCGCGTGCGCGTCTTCGTGCAGGATTTTCAGATTTAATGTCGGAAGGGCAGGGGCCAGTCCGGCCGCATCGAAGAAGAAGGAGGGGAAGTATGTCTCAGTCGCTTGCCGAAACATCTGCGGTTCCATCGTCCATGCAGGACGAGAGCCACACGGGGGCTGCCATCGAACGCATTCGTGACGCGTTGCGCGGGCTGCGCTTCGGCACCGTGAGCGTCATCGTCCAGGATGGCGTGGTCGTGCAAGTCGAGCGGACGGAAAAGTTGCGGCTGCTCAAGCGGGAGCGCGAGCGATGACCTGATCCACAGCGCATCGCAAGAGGGGGCACCGGCGCGTGAGCCGGTGCGGAGCACGCGCCGACCCGACCACGGGAGGCATCTACGAAACACACGCGGCTGACCGGACAGACCGGAGGCACGTCATGATCTTTCAAAGGAGTGAGTCATGCGTTCCTTATCGGTCTGGATCCAACATCGTTGGTTCCTGGTGCTCGTCGCGAGCGCCTTCATACTCTTTGCCGGCAGGGTACGGGCCGCGGACCTCGGCGACATCCTCGTAAAGAAGGGCTTGATTACGCCCGACGAGCTGAAGCAAGCAGAGACCGAGGAGAAGCAGAAAGCGACGGCCGAGCAGTCGCGGTTGGAGGCGATTGCCGCCAAGCTGCCGAAGTGGCTCGACGTGATTACCCCGTTCGGTGATCTGCGCAACCGCGTCGAAGGCTTCTACGGCGACAACTATCACGCGCAGACGCGCTTCCGCCTGCGCGCCCGGGTTGGCCTCAACGCCAACGTCACCGACGAGATCTCCGGCACGGTACGGCTGGCCAGCGGCGACCCCAACGATCCGATCTCCACCAACCAAACCTACGGAAACACCTTCACGCGCAAGCCCTTCAACCTTGACTGGGCGTACATGACCATCAAGCCCGGGAAGACCTTCGGCCTCGAGCCCGGCTGGGGGCAGATTGTCATCGGCAAGTTCAACGTCCAGCTGGCGAGAGAGTCCGAGATGATCTGGGACGACGACCTGTCGCCCGAGGGTGCGTCCGAAACGCTCAACGCGTGGGAACAGCGGGAAGGCTTTCTGCGCAGCGTCCGTCTCAACGCGCTGCAGTGGGAAATGAACGAGGTCTCCAATGGCGCGGATTCGTTTGTTGTCGGCGGGCAAGCCGCGGTCGATACGGCGGTTGGATCGACGGCGGCCTGGTCCGCGTTCCTCGGCGACTACAGCTTCCAGGGTATGAACAAGATCGCTCAACAGTATGTCAGCCAGTTTAATGACCCGGCGGGCATGGCCAGCAATTCGAATTTCAACAGCTCGCTGTCCAACAGCAACGACGTGATCACGAACGGCAAGCAGATCACCGGCTACGGGGTGTGCAAGGGCGGTCAATGCACTGGCATCGGCTTCAATTTGATCAACGTCGGCACCGAGGTGGATTTCCCCGACCCGGCCGGTCTCGGTATTCCCGCCGGCCTGTGGGGGGACTTCGTGAACAACACGCAGGCGCAGGGCCGCGACACCGGCTGGTCCGTCGGCGTCGGCATCGGGAAGGCACAGAGGGACTGGTACCACGACACCCTGAAGAATCCAGGTGATTGGGGTGTGGCCTACACCTGGGAGCACGTGGAAAAAGATGCCGCGGTGTCGCTGTTCAACAACAGCGATTTCCAATACCAGCAGTCGATGAAGGCAGTGGTTGTCCAGAAGGGAAGCACGAATGTCGTCGGCAGCATCCTCCGCTTCGACTACGAGCTGTTCCCGAACTTCCAGCTGACGCTAAAGTCGCAGTTCATCAACGCCCTGGATCCCGGCATCGCGACGACCAACAACGGGAACAGCGGCAAGCCGCTGATCGGCAACTCGACACTGACCCGTTTGCAGTTCGACACGGTGCTGAAGTTCTAGGGCCTGCGGCCGGCGTCTTTTCTATGGGCCGCGCCCCTGTTGGGTCGCTAGACGGTGCCGTCGCGACCGTTTGACTCGAGCACACGTGTTTCCAGTTGCCAGCGAAAGGAGAAAGTCATGAATCAGTCCCACACCCTAACTCGGTTCGAACGCGATGTTCGCATCACCATCGCCCACTTGGTTGCCTGCCGGCTCGTGAGTGCTGGAGCCGGTGTGGAGAGTGGGGTCTGTCATGCGACCGTGCCGACGACGGTGCTGGGACGGGGCGCCGCGGATGAGTACGAAATCACGGTGACCCTGCGGGTCGACGGTGCGCACATCGAAGCTGTCGTCGCGCACAGCTTCGCCAATCCGCATTGCGTCGACATCCAGGTGCAGAGCCCGACGCTAGCGCAGCGGACGGCGGAGGAGGAGAGGGCTCCGCAGCCGGATGACCAGGCTTCCCGGCGGGCACGTTTGCAAGAACGTGCCCGCTCGGAAGCGCAAGCGGACCGACTGGCACCGGCATCGCTCTCCAACGACTGGGATGAGGCGTGAGCGGTCGCCGACCGACAGTCACGCGAAACAGCGAAAGGTTTTGAAATGGCTCACTGGTACGCAGACAACGCGCATTCCATTGGACGTACGCCCCTGGTGCGCCTCAACCGCGTCACGGACGGGGCACCCGCGCTCATCTTGGCCAAGGTCGAAGGCCGCAATCCGGCGTATTCCGTCAAGTGCCGCATCGGCGCCGCGATGGTCTGGGATGCCGAGCGCCGGGGGATTCTGGGGCCAGACAAACATCTGATTGAGCCGACGAGCGGCAACACCGGCATTGCGCTCGCCTTCGTTGCCGCGGCACGGGGGTACCCGCTGACGCTGACGATGCCGGACACGATGAGCGTCGAGCGGCGCAAGCTGCTCGTCGCGTATGGCGCGAAACTGGTGCTCACCGAGGGCGCGCGCGGCATGAGCGGTGCGGTTGCGAAGGCGGAACAGATCGCCGCCTCCGATCCGGAGCGCTACGTTCTCCTGCAGCAATTCAGCAATCCGGCGAATCCGGCCATTCACGAACGCACCACGGGCCCCGAGATCTGGCACGACACCGACGGGGCGATCGACATCCTGGTTTCCGGCGTCGGCACGGGCGGGACGATCACCGGCGTCTCGCGCTACGTCAAGCATATCCGCAGCAAACCGATTCTCTCGGTGGCCGTCGAACCCACTGCGAGTCCGGTGTTGACCCAGACGCGTGCCGGCGAGCTGCTCAAACCCGGGCCGCACAAGATTCAGGGGATCGGCGCAGGCTTCGTCCCCGAGGTGCTCGATCTGTCGCTCGTCGATGCCGTCGAGCAGGTCAGCAACGAGGAATCGATCGCCTATGCCCAGCGTCTCGCGCGTGAGGAAGGTATCATCTCGGGCATCTCGAGCGGCGCGGCGGTCGCGGCCGCAGTGCGCCTCGCGCAACGTCCCGAGCATGCCGGGAAGACGATTGTCACCGTGCTGCCCGATTCGGGGGAGCGCTACCTGAGCACGATTCTCTTCGAAGGAATCTTCGACGGTCAAGGAGGCGCACTATGAACAGTGTGGCAACGAAATCACGGGCGACGGATCGCGTCTGGGAGTTCGAGTCGGTGGTGGATGCTTTGGCCGCCGCCAACCTGGAGTCGGTGCCGGGCCGGTCGAGCCGCTTCGGCCGCTATGCGCTCCCATCGCGCAAGGCGGTGGAAAGTGTGGTGGCGGAGCTGCGCGCGGCGCTATTCCCCGCGTACTTCGGGGCGCGCGGCCTGTCCGACGGCTGGATACGGTCCTACGTCGGCCAGCGGTTGAACAACGTCTTGCCCGATCTCCAGGAGCAGGTGCGGCGCGGGTTGCTTTTTGTCGGCGCCTTCGGCGAGGCCGACGGCGGCGTGTACGAGCGGCATGCTGCCGAGGTGACCCGCGAGCTGGCCTTCCGGCTGCCGGAGATCCGCACGCTGCTAGGACGCGATGCGCAAGCCGCCTACGACGGCGATCCCGCGGCGACAAGCGCCGACGAGGCGGTGTTCTGCTACCCCGGAGTGACCGCCATTACCCATCATCGCATCGCCCACGAGCTCTACCAGCTCGGCGTGCCGCTCATCCCGCGCATGATTGCGGAGCTGGCGCACAGCGCGACGGGGATCGACATCCATCCCGGCGCAAAAATCGGCAGCCGTTTTTTCATTGATCACGGGACCGGCGTCGTCATCGGCGAGACGAGCGTTCTCGGCGCGCGGGTTCGTATCTATCAGGGCGTCACCCTCGGCGCGAAGCGCTTCCCCACCGACGAGAACGGCCGCTCGATCAAGGGCATTCCGCGTCACCCGATCGTCGAGGACGACGTGACGATCTACGCCGGTGCAACCATCCTCGGCCGCATCACCATCGGCCGCGGCTCGAGCATCGGTGGCAACGTCTGGCTGACGCACGGTGTTCCGCCAGGGAGCCGCATCAGCCAGGCGCAACCCCGGGACGATCTTTTCGACGGCGGAGGCGGGATCTGAGCGCGTCATTGCGCCTCAAACGTTTCAGCACAGCTCGATGGACACGACGGATATTGTGAAAGCACTGGTGGGCGGCGCACTCATCGGTGGCGCGGCCAGTGGCCTGTTGCTCTTCAACGGGCGCATCGCCGGCACCAGCAACATCGTCGCCGGGATACTCTCCGTTCGCTCCGGTGACGTGGCATGGCGGCTCAGCTTCGTGCTGGGCCTCCTCGCGGGCGGTGCCGTGCTGGTGGTCGAAGCCCCTTCTGCCATCAGCACGGTCCATCCCCGCCCGCTGCCGGTGCTGGCCGGGGCGGGGGTGCTGGTTGGAATGGGCACACGGATCAGCAACGGCTGCACCAGCGGCCACGGGGTGTGCGGTTTGGCGCGGCGCTCGGTGCGATCCTTGGCCGCAACCCTGACCTTCATGGGTACCGGCGCGGTGACGGTGTACATCGTCAATCATGTGTTGCGGTGGAGCGCGGGATGAAGTTGATCAGCGCATTCGTATTTGGTGTGGTGTTTGCGCTCGGCCTGGGGTTGGCCGGCATGACACAGCCGGCAAAGGTCATCGGCTTTCTGGACTTCACCGGCCGATGGAATCCGACGCTGGCGTTCGTGATGGGTGGTGCCGTGCTGGTTGGGTTGTCGGCGTTTCCGCGCATCCTCAAGCGTCGGGCCGCGGTCCTCGGCGATGCCTTCGCGTTGCCGGTGCGCACGCACATCGATGCGCAGTTGTTGAATGGTGCGGTGCTGTTTGGAGTCGGCTGGGGACTGTCAGGCTACTGTCCCGGGCCGGCAGTGGTGTCGCTCGTGACGGGCGCGACGCCGGTGCTCGTCTTCGTCGCGTTCATGCTGGTGGGGTTGCAACTGGGCGGGCGGTTCCTACGGGCCGGCGATCGATCATCAGCGGCGTGAACGAGGCCGGGAAGGAGGCACATGATGGCACAACCACTTCGATCTCTCATCGCACAGCCAACGGCAGGCGACCGGAGCTGTCTTTGTGCACCCTCGGTATGCATCTCGCTCCCATCCGCAGCTCAGCGTCGCCTCGGGAGAGAAGGGCGGGCGGCGATGAAAGGGATTGCCCACGTGGCCTATCCCGGTGGTGGTACGGTGTTGCCCGCGCGCAGCGCCTATGAGCGTCAGGTGCTGGTCGAGCATGTCACTCATCGTGCGCGTCGCAGCACGGTCGTGCGGCTCGAGCTCGACGGGCGCCGGTGGTCGATCACGGCGGCTGATTCCGTCGACCGGTCGGAGTGTGCCAAGTGCCTGCGCCGTGTGAGCGTGTCCGGCACCAGACCGGGCGACGCTGATGCATACTGCGTGTCGTGCCTGGTTGGTCTTCCGGCGGCCGTGGCGCGCACGCTCCGGCTGCGCAGCCGCGCCGCTGGCTGAAGCGTGAACGATGATGAAGCGATCTTCAGGCGGATTGCGAAAGAGGACTATGGCAACCTTCGGAATGAACAGAGTCTTGACGGATGCGCACAGCGCCACCGGGAAGGCAGGGGTTCGAATTCACCGCCGCCGCCGGGCGGACGCGGCACCGGTGGAACAACCTCATCTAGATAGTATCAAGAGATTCCTCCGGACGATCGACCTCACAGCAGTGCAGTTGCAGGCGGCGTTCCCCCACGTCGGTTTGCTGCTGCACGCGTTGGCAGCCTTCTCCCCCCGAAACCCGGCTGTGCAGCGCACGGTAGCCTCACCGGTACCGGCAACCTCGGTGAGGTTGATGGTCCTTTGCCTCCGGCGAGAGCGATTTCCCTCCTTGTCGCCTCTCGCCGGAGGTTTCTCCATTTCGCGATTGAAAGGAGGGAAGACCATGGCGATGACATCACAAGAAGCAAAGCGTCCGTAGTAGAGACGAAAAATGCGGACGGAACGTTGATCTTCACCGCAGTGAGGTAGATGGTACATCAAGCATGCATACGGAGAAAGAGTTTAACTTGTGCATACAGGAGGACTAAGTAATGGCAGACTTGCAACGACCACTAGCAGACCAGACCCTCAGCGTCCGCGCGGCCCGAACGCTGTCGAACCCCACGTTGACCGCGCCGCAGATGCTCTCGGTGTCGCCGCGTTGGCTGTTGCACCTGCTCCCGTGGGTGAACGTCGAAGGCGGCACCTATCAAGTCAACCGGCGGCGCGTGGTGCTCACGCAGGGGGATCGCATCGTGGCCGGGCTCGAGGGCGAGCGTGCGCACATCGATCCCAAGGCCTTGCGTTCGCTCGCGGTGCTGCGCAGTGCCGATGATACGCTGCTCGAAGCCATCGCCGGCCTGCTCTTCGATGAGCGCCACAATGCCAACGAAGCGCTCTATAGCGAAGGCGCTGCGGGAGCGAAGCTTTACATCATCGTGAAGGGCAAGGTGGAAATCACCACCACCGACGCGCACGGCGAGAAGCTGCGTCTGGCGCTCTACGGCGACGGCGACTACTTCGGTGAAACGGCCCTGCTCAATGATTGGCGCCACGCGACCACCGCACGCACGCTCACACCCGCGGCATTCTTGACCCTGGACCGGGCGCAGCTTCGCGCCTTGCTCGATGGGTCCCCGACGCTGCGAACGGCGTTCGAACAGCTCGTCCACCAGCATCAAGAAGCGGGCGCGAAGCACAACGAGTACGGCGAGGCCGGCATCGACATCACCTCCTACCACGAGGGCGTGCCCGAGCTGCAGCGGACCTTTGTCGACTACGAGGAGGCGCCGCGCCAGTATCAGCTCAGCGTCATGCAGACGGTGATCCGCCTGCACACCCGCGTCACCGATCTGTACAACAACAACTACGATCAACTGCGCGAGCAGCTCCGCCTGACCATCGAAGGCATGAAGGAACGGCAGGAGTCGGAGATCATCAACGACCCGGAGTTCGGCTTGCTGCACGCCGCCGCACCGTCGATGCGCATCCACACGCGTTCGGGACCGCCAACGCCGGATGATCTCGACGACCTCTTGGCGCATGTGTGGAAGGAACCCGCATATTTCCTCGCCCATCCTCGCGCCATTGCCGCCTTCGGGCGTGAGTGCACCCGTCGTGGCGTGCCACCACCGACTGTGCCGATGTTCGGTTCACCGTTTCTGACCTGGCGCGGTGTGCCGATCGTTCCGTCGGACAAGCTGCTGGTCAACCGTACGGGCACGGATCACTCGGCTGGCCTGACCAATATCCTCCTCATGCGTGTCGGCGAGGCGAAGCAGGGCGTCGTCGGCCTGCATCAGGTCGGATTCCCCGGCGAGCAGATGCCGGGGCTGTCCGTACGCTTCATGGGGATCGATAACTACTCGACGGCGTCCTATCTCGTGACCCTGTACTTCTCGGCCGCGGTCCTTACGGAGGATGCGCTCGCCGTTTTGGATAACGTCGAGGTCGGAAACTACCATGATTACGAATGACCCAACCGGTGCGGCCCTCACGGGTCGCACCGCCGTACCGACAGCGGCGCCGGCGCCGCTCGCCGCTCTGGGCGGCGAGCCGGCCGGCGTGCTGGGACAAATCGACGACGCGGCGATCGATCGGATCGCCGCGCATCTCCTCGCTGCCGTTCCGGGTATGCAGATCCCGGCTTTGCCGATTCCGGATGCTGCGATCTCGGCGCCGCCAACACCGGGGGCGCTCAGCCCCGAGGTGATAGCTGCCGCAGCGACGAGCGCAGGAGCTCCGAATCCTGGGATTCCAGTCGCCGGGCTAGCGATCCCGACTCCGGGGATTCCACAGGCAAGCCTTCCTGAAAGCGTTGTTGCCGGTTCCACGCTCCCTGGAATACCTGGACGGGCAATCCCGGGAGTAGCAGTTCCCGGGAGCGCGGCTCCGGCGACAGCCACCCCGTCAGCAATGATCCCGGGGGCAGTCGCTGGTGGGACGATTCCGAGCGTCGGTGTACTGGGGGTGAGCCTACCGAGCCTTGACGCTGGGCTGCCGCGTCTCTTCGATGGCCAGCCCAGCTTGCCGACAACGCCGCCGGTCAGTACGCCGGGCTACTACTTCCTGACGCCGGCGCCCGCCACAAGCCGCGCGCCAACCACCCCGCTCCTGTCGCGACGCATCTTCGACGTGCGTGACATCCGGCGCGACTTCCCCATCCTCCAGGAGCGTATCCACGGCAAACCCCTGGTGTGGCTCGACAACGCCGCGACGACGCAGAAGCCGCGCGCGGTCATTGAGCGGCTGGTACACTACTACGAGCACGAATACTCCAACGTCCATCGCGCCGCGCACACGTTGGCGGCGCGTTCAACCGACGCCTACGAAGGTGCACGGCAGAAGGTGCAGCGCTTCCTGGGAGCCGGCTCGCCGAACGAGATCGTCTTCGTCCGCGGTACCACCGAGGCGGTGAATCTGGTCGCGAACAGCTGGGGACGCCAGCACATTGGTGAGGGCGATGAGATCATCCTGACCACTCTGGAGCACCACTCCAATATCGTGCCGTGGCAGTTCCTCGCCGACGCGGTGGGTGCCGTGTTGCGCATCGTCCCAGTCACCGATCGCGGCGAAGTGCTCCTGGGCGATTACGGCAAGCTGCTCAATACGCGCACGCGCCTCGTGGCCATTACGCACGTGTCAAACGCACTCGGGACCATCCTCCCCGTGGGTGAGATGATCCAGGCAGCGCACCGGCACGGTGCACGCGTCCTGGTCGACGGCGCCCAAGCTGTCTCCCACTTCCCCGTCAACGTGCAGGCGCTGGACGCCGACTTTTACGTCTTGTCCGGCCACAAATTGTTCGCCCCCACGGGTGTCGGGGTGCTTTACGGGAAGCAGGCGCTGCTCGACGAGATGCCGCCGTGGCAAGGCGGCGGCAACATGATTCAACGTGTGACGTTCGAGAAGAGCACGTTCGCCGATCCGCCGGCACGCTTCGAGGCCGGCACCGGGACGCTTGGACCCGCCGTGGGCTTGGGCGCGGCGGTTGACTACCTGGAACAAATCGGCATGGAAAACATCGCGCGCCATGAGCGCGAGTTGTTGGCGGATGGCACCGACTGTCTGGCCCGCATCCCCGGGCTGACCCTGATCGGCACGGCGCCAGAGAAAGCCGGCGTGCTTTCTTTCATCGTCGACGGCATGACTGCGGAGGAGATGGGGAGTTTCCTCGATCAGGAAGGCATCGCGGTTCGGGCAGGGCATCATTGCGCGCAACCGACAATGGATCGCTTCGGGCTGACCAGTACGGTGCGCCCGTCGCTCGCCCTCTACAACACGCATGGGGAGATCGACGCGCTGGTGCGCGCCATCCGCAAGGCGCTCAGGCGCTAGAGGCCCGGCCGAGAATGGCCGTTTTTCGGAGTCGAGTTACGCCGCGAGCGCATCGGCAGTGCCAGTGGGCCATCCGGCATTGGAATCGGCGTGGCCGGCATATGGATTACGGACAGCGACAAGGACGACCAGATACGGCCACAGAGGGACAAAGGACGAGTCCAGATGAGTGATCGCGAGGCTCAGGTTCGCCACGGCCGCCGCCAAGGCGAGTTGGAAGGCGGTCTTCGCGCGTCCGAAGTACCGCGATTGACGGACGCCGAGCTGACACAGCCGTGCCAGACGATGCTCGACGATCACGCGCTTTCGATACAGCGCCCGGAAGGCCGGCGTGCGCTGTCGCCGACGCAGTTTCTGCAGCGCCTCAGTGACCTCGGTGACCGCAAGCTTGCGGTCCGTCGCTGCCGCGGGGGTGCACTGCGCCCGCAGGGGACACGCCCGGCAATCGTTGAGCGAAAACACGTACCGCCAGCCGGGCACGGGCCGCTCAATGCGGTTGCGGCGCATCGACCGTTTGCCGGCGGGACAGCGCGCCACGCCGCGCTTGGCATCGATGTGAAAGTCATCGAGCGAGAAACAGCCGCGCCGGTGCGACACGGGCGGAGCCGGAGCGACCACGCGCTGCACGCACGTGCGCAGATCCTGGCGTACACTCGTGGTTCCATATGCGGTGTCGCCGAACGCGCGCCCGATCGGCTGCTGCGCACAGGCGGCCGCCGCTTCCACCAACGCCTTCGCGCCCGCGCCATCGGACACGTTGCCGGCCCGGATGTCGGTGGCCAAGATCACTCCATGCTCGACCTCGGCCACGATTGCCCCTTTGTACCCGTCGAAGCGCTTGGTGTCGCTCTTGTGCCCGTGGCGCATTTCCGGGTCGGTGGTCGACACAATGCGATCGCGACTCGTTCCGTGTCGCAGCGCCGGCCCGCCGCCATCGGCGGGCTCCTCCTCAATGTCCTGCTGCAGCAAGTCCGCCAGCAGTGCCCGGGCGGTGCGCAAGGCCTGCGTAGGGGCCGCGCGGCGCGCGAAGCCGCGCAGGGCACGCGCCGCCACCGCCAGCGCCACTCGCGCATCGGCGACCACTTGGCCCACCAACGCCCGGCGGGCGGCCGGGTCATCCCAGTCCAGTTCGACCGCCCCCTTCAAACTCGCCGCGAAATGCCGGCTCAGTCCCTGCTCGCGGATGACGGCGTCGCGCTCCCAGGCCTTGAGCGCGCATGCTTCATGGACCACCGTGCGGATCTGGTCCGAGATCAAATTGTAGGTGTCCTTCACCGCGCCGCGGCCAGCACCGGTGAGGTGTCGATCGCCACATCCACCTTGCGGCGCTTCAGCAAACCGGCGCGACGGCACGCCGTGACGCTCGCCTCGAAGATCTGTCCGTACTGCGCGTGGACTACCAGCTTTGCGCGAAACAGCTGCAAGGTGCTCTTGGCGCACAGCTTCTCCCGCAGTTCCAGCCCGAGCGCCACCTTCCACCGCAGATCGTAGGCGGTGCGCTCGATGGCCTCGTCGTCCGACACCCCGTCATGCGTCTGCAGCAACAACGCCACGCACAACTGCGACGGCGGCACACTTGGCCGCCCGTGCTCGTCACGGTACAGGCCGGCAAAGTCCTCGTCCTTGAACACCTGCGGCCCGAGGCGGCTCAACGAGCGGTAGAAACTATCTTCCCCAACACGATCGCGTCACAGGTGGTCGGCTTCAAACAACCCCTGCTGTGCCACTCGGCGTTCCAGCATCCGCTCCCTCCACCACCGCGCCCGCTTCTATCACAACTCGGTATCCGAACCGATGGCTTCAGGACGACTTTTCGGCCGGCCTTCTAGGGCGCTACAGATGACGGAGCGTATCTGCTACAGCGGCGGGAATCGTGAGGTGATTCATGAGCGAAGAGATAGTCGACCTCGGATCTCGCTTTCTGCACGCGACCAAGGCTGACGGTGTCATCCGCGTCGCCATCGACCGGCCGCAACGCCGCAATGCGCTGACCATCGAGATGTATCACGGGCTGAAGAAAGCGGCGGTGTTGGCCGAGCGGGATGCGGACATCGACGTGTTGGTGGTCACGGGCACGGGAGAACATTTCTGTGTCGGTGGAGAAATGGGCGGCCAGCATGAAGGTGGGCAGCCGCTCGATCGCGAGACCGAACGCTTCGATCTGCTGCCGTTTGTCGAATTCGAGCGCTGCCCGAAGATCGTGCTCATGGCGATCAACGGCATGTGTCAGGGCGGCGGGCTGAACATGACCTTGATGAGCGACCTCTCGATTGTTTCCGAGCACGCCACTTTCCGCGCTCCCGAGCTGCTGCGCGGCGTTGCCGACTGCTTCCTCGGCGCCCGGCTCGCCAGTCGCATCGGCATCGCCCGCGCCAAACACCTGCTGCTTACGGCGCAGTCGATCAGTGCCGCCGACGCCCTCGCCATGGGCCTGATCTCGCGCGTCGTCGCGCATGCGCAGCTCGACGCGGCGGTCGCCGAAACCGTCGACCAGGTGCGCCAGACCGGGCCGCGCGCACGCACGGCGCTGAAGCGCGACCTGAACCGCCATTTGCCGAGCATCGACTTTCCGATGTTTGCCGAATCGCTGGCTTCCGACGAAGTGCGCGAAGGGTTCGCGGCATTCGTTGAGAAACGGCCGCCGCGCTGGCCCAAGAAACCATAGAGCGGGCGATATCACGATCAAATCAGAATCACGAAAGCACGAAAGAACGAAAGCACGAAAAAGAGAAGCGATCCTCCCTTTCGTGTTTTTCGAAGTTTCGTGTTTTCGTGAACCTTTCTCGCCCAACACCGCTTCGCCAAGCGGCACGCTGACACGCCCCAGGAGCAGTCTCCTGATACCCAGCAACGACGCCGACCGCAGGTCCAGGTGTTGACGAAGAAATGTTTGGTTTGATAGCACGCCTAAGTGTCCCCCAACATCGTACCATCATCGGCGCGGCGGGCGCGGCGCCGCAGTGCCGGCAAGCCCGTGCAGCCGACGCGCGAGGTGATCCTGGACACGGCGGAACAACTATTCGCCCTGCGTGGTGTCGACGGTGTGGCCGTGCGTGATCTGGCGCGCGCCATGCGCCTGACGGCACCGAGCTTGTACAATCACTTTCCGAGCAAGCAGGCGTTGTACGACGCGGTGCTCGAACGCGGCTTGCACCCGATCGTCGATCTGCTGGCCGAGGCGTGGCATCCCGGTGCGTTGCGGCCTGACCATATGCGGGCCACACTCGATCGCCTGGTGGCGCACCTGGCGAAGCATCCGCACCTCGCCCGGCTGCTGCAGCGCGCGCTGTTGGAGGAAACCGGGAAGGTGCAAGAGCTCATCAGCCGCTGGCTCAGCCCGGTGTATCACGAAGGCTTTGCCGTGATTCGCGAAACCGCGGCCGTCGCGGGCTGGGTTGATGCGGAGCTGCCGCACCTCACGATCGGCTTGTTTGGGCTGGTGTTTGCCTATTTCACCAACACCACTGCCCTGCGCCTGGTTGCCGCGGACACTGGCGATCCGTTTTCAGCGGACTCGCTGGCCGTCCAGCGCGCGTTCTTGGAGAAGGCGATCTTTCGTCTGCTCGGACCGCGGCCGCGGCGTGCCACGCCGCCGCCGCGGGGGCGGAGCGGGAAGCGGGTCTGAGCGACGGGACACCATGGCGGCCGCGCACGGCAAGATTACCGACGAGGGTCTGGCAAAGATTCGGGCTCGCATCGGAAAAGGCTTTGAAGGCCGCCGCCCATGGCGCACCGAGGTCACACGCGACGCGATCTATCACCTGGCGCTGGCGATCGGCGACCTGAGCCCGTTGTATCTCGACGAGGCCTACGCCAAACAGACCCGGTGGGGAACGCTCCTGGCGCCGCCGATCATCGTGCAAACCATGGACACGCTGCGCGCCGTCGGCCACAGCGGGCTGCCCGAGGGGTTGCCGGGCGTGCATTCGATCTGGACCGGTTCGTATTACGAGTGGGCGCGTCCGCCGCAGCTCGGAGACCGCATCCGCGCCGATGCATACCTGAAAGAGGTGCGTGAGAAGGACAGCACCTTCGGCGGTGGCCGTGCGGTCTATCAAACCTACGAGGCGAAGTACTACGACCAGGACAACCACCCCCTCGGTCTCCGCAACGACACCTGGATTCGCATCGAACGCGCCAAGACGGCGGAGAAGAAGAAGTACGGCGACGTGAAACTTGCGCAGTGGACGGCCGAGAGCATTGCGCGCTTCATGGAGGAGTACCGCAACGAGACGCGCACCGTCGAGCGTTACTGGGAAGACGTCAGCGTCGGCGACGCGCTCGGGCAAATCATCAAGGGGCCGCTCACACCGACCGCGGAGATTGCCTTCGAAGCGTACTTCGGCATCTACCTGGTCGGCAACAAGGTTGCGGCGCAGCTGTACGACAAGCACCCGGCACTGATGATTCCCAACGAGCAGGGAATTCCGGAGCCGCCGCAGCGCGTGCATTGGGACAGCGCGTTCACCCAGAACTTGCTCGGCCTGCCCGGCGCGTACGATCTCGGCTCGGAGCGCTGCGCCTGGTTGCTTCACGGCATGACCAACTGGATCGGTGACAACGGCTTCCTGACCAAGCTGGAAGCGCGCTACCACAAGTTCAACTACATGGGCGACGTCACATGGGTGCGTGGTAAGGTCATCGAGAAGTCGGAACGCGCGGGCGTCGGGTATGTGCGCTGTGCCCTCGAATGCGTCAACCAGCGCGACGAAGTCACCGCGACGGCGGATGCGGAATGCGAGCTGCCGCGGCGCGGCGCGTAGGACCTGCAGTCGGCAGCCGCGTCTGTCCTTCACCCCGTAAACGCCGGCAGGTGATACAACTCGGCAGCGTTGGCGCCGAAGATCAGCCGGCGTTGCGCCGGGCTGAGGGCTTCCGTCGCCTCTTCGAGCTCACCGACGACACCTGGAAACTTGGCGTCCGGATGCGGATAGTCGCTGGCCCAGATGATGCGCTCGGCGCCGACGAGGGTATGCTCCGCGGTGAAGGCCAAGGTCGATTCGTCGGGATCGAACGAGATGTAGCACTGCCGCCGGAAATATTCTGACGGTTTCATCTGCAGCCATGGAACGTCCCACTTGAAGACTTCGAAGTGGTGGTCGAGGCGCTCCAGCAGCGAAACGATCCAACCACCGTTGGCTTCGAGAAACAGCACGGTGAGGCCCGGGAAGCGTTCGAGGATACCGCCGGCACAGAACAGTGCCACCGATTCCATCATGTCGAAGGGGTTGGCGAGTGCCTGGCTGAAAAAGATGTTGCCCAGGTTGCGCACCGGGTCGGCGCCGCTGCCTTTGCCGTAATTGGCACCGCCGTGCATCTCCGCGTAGCCGAGCCCGCGGCAGGCACCGGGCATGTCCGGTGCGAGGAACGGGTGCAGCCCCAACGGCATCTGCAGCTCCTCACACACCTGCCAGAGCGGATCGTAGATCGGATCGATGAGCTTGCGTCCGCCGATCGCTGGGTTCGGGCGGATGAAGACGCCGACGTGGCCCAGCTTCTTGGCATGACGAATGGTGCGCACGGCGCGCTCCATGTCCTGCGTCGGCACCACCGCCACGCCGAATAGCCGCCGCGGATTGAAACGGCAGAACTCCGCGAGCCACTCGTTGTAGGCGTTGGCCTGTGCCTCTGCGAACTCGGCATCTTCGATGCCGGGCAGGCCGAGCAGCATCGTCGGATACAGGACCGCCTGGGTAATCCCATCGAGATCCATGTCCGGCAACCGCGGTTCCGGTCGGAATGCGCCCGGGCGCACCTCGCTGTACTTCATCTTCCCGGCGAGTGCGCGCTGGCGTTCCTCCATGCTCATTCCGGCCGTGCCGGCGAGTGCCATACCGCCGGCGGGACGCGAGCTACCGTTGAAATGCAACCACTCGGTGCCGTCGGCACGTGCCTCGATGTGCCAGATGCGGTCGCGAAATCTTGCCGGCGCGAACTGCAACATGCCGTCGGGGTGCTCCAGGACATGACCATCGGCGTCGACGACGGCTTGAACGACAGTGGCTGCCATTTCACGAACCCTCCTCTGCGGGTGAACCGGTGATTGGCTATTACTAGACGACTACTGAGGTCGGCAAGGGGTGGGTGAAAGCGGGGCCCAAACGTGAAACCTAAAACGTAAGGCTTGGCAGAACTCAGCCAGGCGGTTTACCCTTTACGTTTCACGCTTTACCCCATCCCCTCCACCTCGACGCGCGCATCATTGAAGCACGCTCCGGCGCCGATATCCGTCAGATGATCGGGGGCGAGTGCCGTGGCCGTTGCGCCGTTCAGGCTGGCGGAGCGCCACAGGCCCTTCGGCAAGCTCACCACCCCGGGCCGTTGCTCCTCGCGCACACTGGCGTGCGCGTGCACCTCGCCGAGGTCGTTGTAGATCCGGATCACCGCACCGTCCGCGATAGCGCGCGCCGCGGCGTCGGCCGGATGGATATGCAGCTGTGCCACGGGCAGGTTGAATTCGCCGAAGATCGAGTTGATGGTCTTGTCGGTTGCCGGGCTGAGCAGGGTCAGCGGATAACGCGATGGTGGCGCTGGTGTGTACGCGACGGGTCCGAGGGCGGCGGGGCACAGCTCGATCTTGCCGCTTGCCGTTGTCGGAAAATCGGTGCCGAGCTGGATCAACTCGTTCCCGCCGCCGAACTGTAGTGCCGCAAGCTTCGTGCGCCGCAGGTCGCCTGCGCTGTGGCTTTCAAGGCGATCACCGGCGCCGTCAAGGGCGGCGGTGAGCAGATCGTCCGTGCCGGGTGACAAGGCGGGCTCGGTGAAGTGCATCGCTTGTGCGAGGCGTGCGAAGAGCTCCGGATTGCTGAGCGATTCGCCGACCGGCGCGATCACCGGATCGGAGTATTGCAGGAAATAGTGCCCATAGGATTTGTGCAGCTCCTCCTGCTCGAACACCGTTGTCGCCGGCAACACGATATCGGCAAAGCGGGCGGTATCGGTGAGCACCTGGTCGTGCACCACGGTAAACAAATCCTCGCGCGCCAAGCCGCGCAGGATGAGGTTCTGGTTGGGTGTCATCGCAACCGGGTTGGCGTTGTAGACAAACAGGGCGCGGATGGGGGGCGTCTGCGGCTCGGTGAGGACGCGGCCGAGTTGCGTCATATTGATCTGCCGCACTGCCGCGGTGCGAAGATCCGGCCGCGCTAGTGCGGCGGAATTGACCGGAAACGTGCGGCTCAGGCTCATCGTCATGCCGCCGCCACGTACGCCGAACTTTCCGGCGATCGCCGGCAGCGCCAAGATGGCGCGTACCGCGTTGCCGCCGTTGCGATTGCGTTCGACACCCCAGCCGCAGCGGATGACCGCGGGCGACGCCGCGGCGTAGGCATCGATCAAGGCGGCAATGTCGCGTTCACGGACATCGCAGATCGCCGCGGCACGCGACAGGGGATACTCGGCGGCGGCGGCGGCGAGCGTGTCGAAACCATTGACGTGCGCGGAGATGAACGCGCCATCGGATCGACCGCGTCGGATCAACTCGTGGATCATGGCCAGCGCCAGCACGACGTCGGTGCCCGGCAGCGGCTGCAGGTGCAGGCTCGCGCTACGCGCCAGCGGCGTGCGGCGTGGGTCGATGACTGCGACGAAGGCGCCGGCGCGGCGTGCTGCGTTGACTTGCGGTACGAGGTGGATGCTGGTGGCCGCCGGATTGACGCCCCACAGGATGATCGCGCGCGCCAGCCGATAATCTCGCGGCGGTACGCCGCCCATGGTGCCGTACATCGCGCGATACGTTGTCCCCGTCGGCGCAGCGCAGAGCGTCTTGAGGAGCTCCGACGCGCCCAGCCGGTTGAAAAAACGCGCGTCCATGGCGCCTTCGCCGAGCACCCCGTTCGAGCCGCCATAGTGATAGGGCAGGATGGCCTCCGGACCGTCCTCGGCAATGATCTGATTGAAACGGCGTGCGATGCTCTCGAGCGCCTCCGCCCAGCTGATGCGTTCGAAACGTCCCTCGCCCTTGGCGCCGACGCGGCGCTGCGGCGCTTGAATTCGCAGTGGCGAGTAGACGCGCTCCGGATAGCGACGCACCTTGGCGCAGATGAAGCCGGCGGTGAGCGGATTGCGCTGCGAGCCGTCGACTTTGGTGATGCGCCCGGCGTCGACCGTGACCGCGAGGCTGCACGTGTCGGGGCAATCGAGCGGGCAGACGGAATCAAGCGTCGTAGCCATTGCGGCGCAGGATAGCGCAGGTGCGGCGGGAATGGCAGCCGTCGCTATCCAAGAACTTGCTGCGGCTCAGCCCGCAGCGAAGGAGGAGACCGCGGCGGTAATGGCGGACTCGAAGCCGTGGAGGAAGTGGTCGGCGCCGGTGAGGATGCGATGCGTCTTCGGTGCTGAAACACCAGCGAGCTGGCGGGTGAGCTCGCTGACGCTGCAGTACTGATCGGAGTCCCCCACGAGGAACAGCTTCGCCTTGGTGCAGTCCGTGAGGGAAGTCAGGTCAAAAAACACTAGCGGCGGCGCGACGACGATCAAGCGATCGACCGTTGCGAGCCCGTGGCCGGCCTGCACGGTCACCATTGCGCCGAAGGAAAAGCCGGAGAGCGTCGTCGACGCGGCGCCGCTGCGCTGCCGCAGATACGCGGCCGCCGCACGCGCATCCGCTTGTTCGCCGCCGCCGCCGTCATACGAGCCAGTGCTGCGGCCAGCACCGCGGAAGTTGAAGCGCAAGGTTGCGTACCCCGCCGCCTGCAAGCCCGCTTCGACGGCACGCACGACCAAGTTGTCCATGTCGCCGCCATACTGCGGGTGCGGATGGCAAATCACGCCGGCGCGTGTGGCGCCAGGCGGTAGCGTGAGCTCGCCTTCGAGGGTTAGATCGTTGCTCGGGAACGTGACGTGCATGAGGATTGCCCGCCGGCGTAGCGTGCTGCGCCCCTTGCCGCCTACGCCTTCAGCCCCCCAGCCCTCATCTCATCTCCACCGCCGCCCGCTTCCGTACGATCGTCAAGCCATCGGAGATCGACAGCATCACCGTGTCGACGCGCCGATCCGTCGGCAGGAAGTCGTTGAGCGCCTGAATGGCGCGCGTGTTTTCGTCGGTCGTTGCTTTGTCGAGCACCTGGCCCATCCATAGAACGTTGTCGAAAAGGATCAGCCCGTTCGGCCGCAGCCGCGCCAGGATCTCTTCGTAGTAGTTGCGGTAGTTGGACTTGTCGGCGTCGATGAACGCCATGTCGAACTGTGTGGTCGTGGGCAAGGCGCGCAACGTATCGAGGGCGGGACCGAGGCGCAGCTCGATCTTTTGCGCCACACCCGCCTTTTGCCAGTAGCGACGCGCAATTGCGGTCCACTCATCGTTGATGTCGCAGCACAGCAGGCGGCCGTCGTCGGGCAGGCCACGCGCGATGGACAGCGCGCTGTAGCCGGTGAACGTGCCCACCTCGACGGCGGAGCGCGCGCCGATGACCCGCGCCAGCAAGGTCATGAACGCTCCCTGCTCAGGAGCGATCTGCATCAAGCTGATCGGTCCGAGGGCCGCCTCGGTTTCCTTCGCCAATTCGGCCAGCAGCGGATCGCGCTCGCTGCGATGGGTGACCAGGTATTCGTACAACTCGCCGTTGAGGGCGGTGAACTTGTCGGGCATCGGTGGGCTCCTTGTGGTCGGGCGATTATTGATGGTTGCCGAGACCGTGTCCAGCCGGCAGCTCTCAGGCCACGGACCGATACGGGAGCGGTCTGGATATCGGTCCCGGTTCCGAACCTACTTGCCTTCATGGCAGGTCAAGCAACCGCTCAATCAGGAACTCGACAAAACGGGGCGCGTCGACTGCGACGGCAACCTCGAGCTCGGCAGCAGTGGGATCCGCAACCAAGCGAAAGTCCCCCGCGACAATCGCCGGCCGCAGATGGTGCCGCTCGATGGTGACGAACGACGGATCGATCAATACGGCGACCGTGAGCGGGTCGTGCAGCAATGCCATGGTGTTGGTGTCCCAGCCGGGTTGCGATGCGAAAAAGCGCCGGTGGAGCGGTGCCCAGATCTCGATTGCCTCGCAGACCGTCTGCACGAGCCGTGACCGCGACGTGCGCAGGCGTGCCAGATGGTTGGCGTTGAGGGCGACCTGCACGGTGACGTCGAGTGGCACGAGCGTCACCGGCATGCCGGCGTTGAGCACGATCTGAGATGCCTCGGCATCACTGCCCGAGTTGTACTCGACCAACGGCCCGCCCGGATGCAGACCGAGCGCGCCGCCCATCATGGTGAGATGCGGGATGGCTTGGATGACCGCCGGCTCCTTCATGATGGCAACGGCGACATTCGATAGGGGGCCAATCGTCACCACATGCAGGTGCTGCCGACGCACGCCTTCGATCAGCGCATCGACGGCGTGCGTCGGTGCCAGCGACAGCGTGTCGCTCGGATCGAGGATCGCCTTCCCTTCATGTCCGAGCCACAGGAAGCTGCGCTGGCGCAACACCGGTTCACGCACGCCGGCGGCCACGGGAACGTCGTCGTGGCCGGCCAGCGTCAGGAGCTTCTTGGCGATACGCGCCCGCAGGCCGACGTCACCGGATACGGTGGTAACGCTGCGGAGATCGAGCTCCGGCGATGCCAGGACGAGCGCCAGCGCGATGGCGTCGTCGACATCCGTGCCGATGTCGGTGTCGAGCAAGATGGCGAGTGGAGGGGCCACGCGGCGACCCTACCATGACGGCCGCGGCGCCGGCGAGAGCTGCTGGAGGACCCAGGCTCGACGACTCTTTGCGGTCGTATTGCCACCATTGGAGACCGCTGGTACAAGACCCTCTGCTGTAGCTATGCAGCAAACGCGCCGGTTGGATCCGGCAGGAGGCACTCATGGCAGTCGCACGTGTGACCGAGATCCGGGCCTCGTCCCCGGACGGGTTCCAGGAAGCGGTGATCGAAGGTCTCAAGCGTGCCAGCAAGACCCTGCGTGGCCTCACCGGTGTGGAGGTGCTGGGCAAGCGGGTGAAGGTGGCCGACGGGCGGATCGTCGAGTACCGGGTCGATCTCAAGATCATCTTTCTTCTGGAGTAGGGGTGCGTGTAGCGCTTCTTTTATGGACCACTCCCGTTGGTCGCGGGGGCTGCCCTCGCAAATTTGCGACTCAAGCACGATAAGGTTCTGCCACCGAAAAGGATCGAGGAGGGAAACATGGCGGTAGCGCGACAGACACAGATCATCGGCGCTTCGGCGCACAGCTGGGAGGACGCTATTCGCAACGCGGTCGAGCGTGCCAACAAGACGCTGCGCAACATCACCGGCCTCGAGGTCCTCAAAGAAAATGCTGCCATCGAGGACGGGAAGATCGTCGAGTACCGCGCCACACTGATGGTGACGTTCGTGCTCGACAACTGAGCCGCTCGACGAGGGGGCGCACATGGCCGATACATCCGCTCTCAGTCACCGCATGACCTCGCTGGATGCGAGCTTTCTCTATCTCGAGCAACCTAACGCGCTGTTGCACGTCGCCTGCATCTATACCTTCGGCCGAACCCTCGACTACGAGAGCTTCGTGCGCCATGTCGAGGCGCGCTTGTCGTTGATCCCGCGCTACACGCAGCGGGCGGTGATGGTGCCGTTCAACCTTGGCCAGCCGACGTGGGAAGCCGACCCGGACTTTGACATCCGCGTCCACATGCCGCATCACCGCTTGCGTGGGCATCACGACGCCACCGCGCTGGCGGCGCTGTGCGCCCGCCTGTTCGCCCAACCGCTCGACCGCGCGCGGCCGCTGTGGGAGATGCACTTCATCGAATATCAACATGGTTGCGCCGTCCTGGCGAAGACGCACCATGCGATGATCGATGGCGCCAGCGGGGTGGAGTTGATCAACATCCTGATGGATACCAGCCCGCAAACGAAACCGCTGCCGCTGCCGCCGAGAGCGTCACGGAAGACGGAGCCGCCGGGCGCGGTGACGCAGGTGATTGAAGCGGTCATCGACACGCTGCGCACCCAGGTGGGCATCGGCTTCAACGTGGCCAAGCTGCTGGCGCGGCCGTCGCTGGCGCTGCAGGAAGCGCGCGCCACCGTCGAGGCCGTCGGCGCGCTGGCGGGCACCATGTCGGCGCCGGTGCCGCCGACGCCGTTCAATGGACCGATCGGCACCGAGCGCACGCTGGCGTGGACGCGGCTGTCGTTGAACGAAGTGAAGTCGACGAAGAATCGTCTCGGCGGAACGGTGAACGACGTCGTGCTGGCGGTGATCGCCGGCGGACTGCGCCGCTACCTGCAGCTGCGCGGCATGAAGCCGGACCGCGTCGAGTTGAAGACGTTGGTTCCGGTGAACGTGCGCGGTGCGCACGAACACCTCAAGCTCGGCAACCGCGTGTCGATGATGGTGGCACCGCTCCCCATCGGCATCGACGATCCGATCGAACGCCTGCGGCAGGTGTCGGTGGCCATGGATGTCTTGAAAAGCAGCGGTCAGGCGGGACAGATGGAGCGCGTCGTTGCGCTGACCGACTTGCTGCCGCCGTTGCTGCAACGGCCCCTGGCGCGGCTGCAAGCCTCGATTGCACCGGTCAACACGGTGTGTACCAACGTGCCGGGGCCGCGTGAGACGCGCTACATGCTCGGCGAGCCTGTGCAGCTGATGGTCCCGCTCGTGCCGTTGGCGGTCGGCATCGGCCTGGGTTTTGCCATCATGAGCTACGCCGATCAGTTGACCATCGGTATCAACGGTGATGCCGGCCGCGTTCCCGATATCTGGCGGCTGGCGGAGGCCTTGCAGCAGTCGTTCGAAGAACTGTGGTCGGCAACCGGGCTGCAACGCATCAGCGTCGCGGCGAAGGTCGAGCCGGCGCTCAAACGGCGGCAGCGTCTCGGCCGTGGCGCCAGTGTTGCCAGCGACACCGCCGCCAGCGACACTGCCGCCAGCCCCAAGGCCGAGGGCGAAACACCCACTGGCATCGGCTGAGACGCGTGCCGCGCGCCGCATGTGTTGACGGGCGCCTGCAACCTCTCATAGGGTCGTCGCGTGCCACGTTCACGCCGCCGGGTCGCGGCCGCCATCCTTAGCGTTTTCCTTCTATTGGATGTGGGACGCTCGTGGTATGCGCGGCGCGGCGCCGAGCAACCCACCCGACTCTGGCACGCTGACCCCGGCTATGCGGAGGCGATTCCTTGGCCGCCGGGGAAGGGCGTGCCGAGTAGTGCGCCGCTCGGCGAACGCGTGTACGCCGAGCATTGCGCCGTGTGCCACGGCCCGAAGGGCGGCGGCAATGGGCCCGCCGCGCCGTCGTTGCATCCGCGGCCGCGCGACTTCAGAGGCGGCGTCTTCAAGATCAAGTCGACGCCTGAAGCCGAGCGACCGACGCTCGATGACGTCCGACGCACCATCAAGCAGGGCATGCCGGGCAGCTCGATGCCGGGCTGGGCCGACCTCCTCGGCGACGCGGCGGTCGACGCGGTTGCCGAGTATGTGCGCGACTTCGGACCGATCCATGAGTGGGCCGCCCCGGACGCTACGCCGCCGCTTCCGTCCGCACTGTTGGCTGCCGCGTCCGTCGAGCACGGTCGGCAGCTGTACGGCGACCTGGGCTGTGGCTCGTGCCACGGCGCGCAGGGCCGCGGCGACGGCGCCTCGGCGAAGGAGCTCAAGGATGTCTGGAAGCAGCACGACCCGCCCCGCGATCTGACGGCGCCGTGGACGTTCCGCGGCGGCAGCAGTCTCGCGGCGCTGTACACGCGCATCGCGTCGGGCATCAGCGGTACGCCGATGCCCAGCTACACTGACGTGGCGACCCCGGCGGACATCGCGGCGCTGGTCGCATACATCGGCTCGATAGCGCAGCGGCCCGCGTGGGAAGCTGGGGGGAGTCTCGATGGCCCCGGACAATCGCCGGACGCGTTGCGGCGCGGCGAGTATCTGGTGCGTGCCGGCATGTGCGGTCTGTGCCACACACCGGTGGATCCGAACGGAATCTATCTGGCCGATACCCACTACCTCGCCGGCGGAATGAAGATCGACGCCGGCGCCCATGGGATCCTCTTCAGCCGCAATCTGACGCCCGATGCAGCGACGGGTCTCGGTGGTTGGAATGTTGAGCAGATCGCCACGGCCATTCGTACGGGGCATACGCCGGAGCGGCGGCTGAACTACTGGGGGATGCCGTGGATGGTGCTCGGAGCGTTGACCGAGCAAGACGCGCGGGCGATTGCCACGTATCTCAAGACGCTGCCGGCGGTGCACAACCAAGTGCCGGAACCGTTGCACTATGGCTTCGTGGAGACCGTTGCGCGTAAGCTGACGTACGACTGGCCCGCACTGATGCCGGCGCGGCTCGCCTACTTTGCCGGCAACTTCGGCTACGAGCAGCCCGTGCGCTGGCCACGGGATCTGCCCCAGCGCGTGCTCATCTGGGTGCAGTACGCGGTCATTGGTCTCGGGCTCATCGCCTGGCTGATGGCGCCGCGGCGCCCGGTTGCGGAAGATAGTCCGCGGCGCTTCGTGTCACTCATCTTCACCGTACTCGTGCTCGTCCTGGCTGCGGCAGCCGTTGTCATCTATCGGTATCCGGCAATCGATCGCTTACCGGCGCCGCTGGTGATCAACGCCTTCGTGAGCAGTATCCCGCAACCGAAGGCCGACGATCGACCGGCATATCAGGCCGCCCTCGTGGAGCGCGGGCGTTACCTCTATGCGATCGGCTCCTGCGCCTACTGCCATGGTGCCGACGGGGCCGGTGGCGGCAAGGTGAACTGGCAGGTCTTCGGAACAACGTGGACCCGCAATCTGACGTCGCACGCGACCGGGCTCGGAGGCTGGTCCGACACCGCCGTGCTGCGCGCGATGATCAGCGGCATCAGCCGTGATGGCCGGCCTTTGCATTGGCAAGCAATGATCTGGGACCACGTGTCGAACTACGCGCTCGAGGACCAGTACGCGTTGTTGGCGTATCTGCGCCTGCTGCCGCCGATCGAGCGCAATCCACCGCCACCGGTGCCGCCGGGTCCGCATGATTGTCCGGGCGACACGTTCTGGATCGGGAGCACGAATTTCGAAGCAGGATGCGAAGAATAGGGTTCAAGGACAGCGGCGCGGATTTACGCTGACAGCGACGAGGCTTCGCCCGCCCGCTCCAAGCGCTCGAGCTTGGCATAGAGTCCCTCGATCTCTGTCTTCAGCTGGGCAAATTCACTGAACAGCGCCTGCGGATTCTTGTGGGTCTGATAGAAGTCGGGTTCGTTGATGGTAATGCCAATGCGGCCGAGCTCGTCCTCCTTGGTTGCGATCATTGCTTCGAGGCGGGCGATCTCCTGGGCGCGCTTCGCCGCTTCGCGCGCGCTGCGTTTGGCGATCTCGCGATCACGGCTGGTTGCGGCTTGCTTCACGTCTGGTAGCGTGTCGCGTGCTGCCGGACGCGGCGTCGGAGCCGATACCGGCTGCATCGCGTCCAGCGCCTTCTTTGCCAGGTAGGCCTCGTAATTCCCGAGGTAGTGCAACACGCTGCCCCGACCGACCTCCATGACTTCGTCAGGCAAGCGGTCCAAGAAGTAACGATCGTGAGCGACGAACACCAGCGTGCCGGTGTAGCTCAACAACGCTTCGAGGAGTACCTCTTTCGCCGCCAGATCGAGGTGATTGGTCGGCTCGTCGAGCAGGAGGCAGTTTGTCGGGTGCAGCAGGAGCGTTGCCAGCGCCAGGCGGCTGCGCTCCCCGCCGCTGAGCACGCGGGTGCGCTTGTACACGGCGTCGCCGCTGAACAGGAACGCGCCGAGCAGGTGGCGGACTTGCGGCACCAATTCGAGCGGCGCGGCGGCGGTCACCACGTCGAGGACCGTCTTGTCCGGATCGAGGCTGGCACCGCGGTCTTGCGCGAAGTAGCTGAGGGAGACGTTGTGCCCGAGCCGCCGTTCGCCGTTGTCCGGAGGCTCGGTCCCGGCGAGCAGGCGCATCAGGGTGGACTTACCGGCGCCGTTTGGACCGACCAAGGCGATCTTGCGGCCGCGCTCCAGGGTCAAGTCGAGCCGCTCGTATACGGTCAGATCGCCATAGCGTTTGCTGGCGCCCGTGAGCTCCAGAACGGTCCGCCCACTGCGTGGCGGCTGCGGGAAGCGGAAATGCACCGAGCGCATGCCGTCTGGCGGCTTCAGGCGCTCGATCTTTTCGAGCTGTTTGATGCGGCTCTGGACCAGCGCGGCCTTCGATGCCTGATAGCGGAAGCGGCTGATGAACGCCTCGATGCGGCCAATTTCCTCCTGCTGCAGGCGGTACGCGTCTTCCTGTTGCTGTTGCCGCTCCTCTTTTTCGACCAGGTAATGGCTGTAGTCGCAGTTGAAGTCGGTGAGCAGGCCGCGTGAGATTTCAGTGATCCGCGTGACCGTCTGATCCAGGAAGTAGCGATCGTGAGCGACCAGGATCACGGTGTACGGATAGGTGCGCAGGAAGGCTTCAAGCCAATCGCGCGCTTCGAGATCCAAATGGTTCGTCGGCTCGTCCAGCAGGAGCAGCTGCGGCTGGCGCAGCAGCAGCTTGGCGAGGGCGATGCGCATCTGCCAGCCGCCGGAGAACTCGCCGCAGTCACGGGTGAAATCCGCCGCGCTGAAGCCGAGGCCGTTGAGGACCGTTTCCGTCCGGCTCTCGAGGTCGTAGCTGCCGTGGGTGTCCCACGCCTCACGGGCGCTGGCGTATGCCGCCATGAGCGCATCGTGCTGCGGGTGGTCCGCGGCCGTGTGGGCAAGATCCGCCTCCAATCGGGCGCACTCATCAGCAATGCGGTGAATGTGCTCGAAGGCGGTCATTGCCTCGCTCAGGACGCTGCGGCCGCTGACGCCGAGAGCCTCCTGGGGCAGGTAGCCCACCACGGTCCCTTTCGGAACATTGATGCTGCCACCGTCGGGTTCGATGTCACCCCCAACCATGCGCAAAAAAGTCGACTTCCCGGAGCCGTTGGCGCCGACCAGGGCGACCCGTCCGCCGGTGGGCACGAACCAGTTGACCCCGTCAAGGACGACCTGGCCGCCGAACGCTTTTCGAAGGTTGGTGACTGTGAGCACGGCGAAACTGTGTAGCGAGGCCCCTGGGCCCTGGCAAGCCGGCATCCCGTCACTTGGGTAGAGGGCAACGATTGTAATGAGTGTAATGTTTGCACGGCAAGTCGGTAAGAGCTGCGCCGAGAGGTGTAAGCCCCTGGGGTTGGAAGCAAAGGCACTACGCGTTCAGTGATGTGGGGGGCTGGTATGAATTCCGCTGGAAAGTCCGGAGCCGCCTAGACTGTGTGGGATTGGCTGGATGGGGATGCATTTTTGGGAGGGTAAGGAGATCAGATGCCAACGATGCGCTGTGCAAACGAGAGGACGGCAACCGCGGGTCATGCCGCTGCGAACTTCTTCCAAGAGGCGGCGTCACCTGATCAGGTGCTGCCGGTGCAGTTTCACGAAGTGTGGCAGCACGGGCGCAGCCAGAGCCCTGAACGTGAACTGGCTGTCTCGGTTCTCGCGCAGGCCGCCTTGGATATCGAGAAGTGTCGCGATACCCAGCACGGCCGCAAGCGTCGCATCTATCGGGAAGCTTACAACTGGGTTGCATCGGACGACCGCAGCTGGCCTTACTCTTTCCTCAACCTCTGCGATACCTTGAGTCTCTCGCCCGCCTTCTTACGCGCCCGGCTGCTCAATGAGTCGGTCCGTGCCTGGCCGCGATCCGTGGGTGCGGCTGCATAGCGCCGGAACGCCACCTCCCAGTTGCGGCCGTCGAAGTCGTCGACCCGCAGCCGGCTGACGTCGACCCCCTCGATGCAGCGCGCATTGACATCGACCTTGTCGGGATCGGAGCGCGGAATATAGAACGCCGCAATGCCGCACACCTTGCAGAAGTGATGCTGGGCGACTCCCGTGTTGAATGTATAGGTGGAGAGCGCCGAGGGTGGCGTCAGCAGGCGAAAGGTGTCGCGCGGCACGATCCAGTGCAGGTAGCCTTTCTTCGAGCAGATCGAACAGTTGCAGTTACTGACGCGATTGAGACGGCCGGTGACTTCGAAGGCCACCCGCCCGCAGTGACAACCTCCCTGATAGGTCGGTACGTCGCGGTGTGTTGAACGCCGGGGACCGCCTGATCGTTGACCTGTCTGAGCCCGTGTCACGCGGATCGCATAGGATACAACGTCGGAGGAAGTCAATGCAGGTGCGGGTAGCACGTGGCATGTAGCACGTGGCGCGTGGGGGGAACGGCTCCATCTTCTACCACGAGCCACATGCCGCGTGCTTCTGAATGCTCCGTCTTCGACGTGCCTCTGCGGGCCATGATTTTGGCTTACGAATGGCGTCTTCCATTTTCATCGGCGGAGAGCGCTCTTTGGTTTGCCTGATTCCGGCGCCCGTGTTTAGTAGTAAGGGTCGATAGGTCGGAAGCTCCACTTAGATCTGACTCCCCGCCTGCGGGGAGTGGAAGGAAAAGCCGCATGCGTAGCCCGCGTGATTTCTTCAAGCCATTGGCCATCGGCGCCCCCGCGCCGGTGCATGAGATCCCCATCAAACCATCCCGGTGCATTCATTTCTTCGATCCCAGCAATCCCAAGATGGCGGCGAAGCTGCCCGAAGTCGCCAAGCAGACCGACATTTTGCTCGGCAATCTCGAAGACGCGATTCCGGCCGACAGGAAGCTCGATGCGCGTGCGGGGTTGATAAAGATCGGTCGCGAGGTCGACTTGGGCGACACGCCGCTGTGGACGCGCGTGAACAGCCTCGACAGCCCCTGGTGCCTCGACGATCTGTCGCAACTGGTCGGCGAGATCGGCAACCGCCTCGACGTCATCATGATTCCGAAGGTTGAGGGGCCGTGGGACATCCACTACGTCGACCGCCTGCTGGCGCAGCTGGAGGGGCGCCATAAGATTCAGCGGCCGATTCTTGTTCATGCGATCCTCGAGACGGCGCTCGGTGTGACCAACGTCGAAGCGATCTGCGCGGCCAGCCCGCGGCTCCAGGGCATCAGCTTCGGTCCCGCGGATCTGGCGGCCTCGCGACGCATGAAGACGACGCGTGTCGGTGGCGGCCATCCGGCATATCTGGTGCGCACCGATCCGGACCCGAAGAACCCGGATGCGCCGCGCGCCGTAGCCCAGCAGGACCCGTGGCACTACTCGGTGGCGCGCATGGTCGATGCCTGCGCGGCGACCGGCGCGCTGCCTTTCTACGGGCCGTTTGGCGACATTTCCGATCCGGTAGGTTGCGAGGATCAGTTCCGCGCCGCCTTCCTGTTGGGCTGCGTCGGTGCGTGGTCGCTCCATCCGAGCCAAATCGCCATCGCGAAGAAGGTGTTCAGTCCGCCGCCCGACGAGGTGGCGTTCGCCAAGCGCGTGCTCGAGGCCATGCCGGACGGCCGCGGGGTGCAGATGATCGACGGCAAGATGCAGGACGATGCGACCTGGAAACAGTGCAAGGTGATGGTGAACCTCGCCAAGCTACTGGCCGCCAAGGATGCGGATCTCGCGAAGGTGTACGGGCTCTAGGTCTGCGGCCGGCGTCTTTTCTATGGACCGCTCCCGTTGGTCGCCAGGCGCTGCCAAGTCCGAGAGGCTACTTGCGGAACGAACTGACTACGAAGGGTTATGTGAATGAGCATACGCTTGGCAAACGTGAAGGGACGAGCCGCCATCGTCATCGGCGATCGGCTCGCCGACGTGGAACGCGCGTCGAAGGGGCGCTTCGCGCCCGACCCCATGGCCGCGATTCAGGAATGGACGGCCTTTTCCGCGTGGGCGCGGACGGTCTCCGCGCACGCCTGCGACGGCACGCTCAACGAGGTCGACCTGGGACCGCCGGTGCCGCGACCATCGAAGGTGTTCGCCATCGGCATGAACTACCGCGCGCATGCCGCCGAGGCGGGCCTGCCCACGCCTGGCTCGCCGGTGGTCTTCACCAAGTTCCCCAACTGCCTGGTTGGGCCGCGCGCCGATGTCGAGCTGACCTCGGGGTTCGTCGACTGGGAAGTGGAGCTGGTCGTCGTCATCGGCCAGGGTGGCCGCCGCATCAGCGAGGCGCAGGCGTTTGATCACGTGGCGGGGTATTGTGTCGGTCAAGACATCTCCGACCGCAAGCTGCAGTTCACCGACACGCCGCCGCAGTTCTCGATGGGTAAGTCGGCCGATACCTTCGGCCCGCTCGGCCCGGCATTGGTTTCCATCGATGCCTTCGCCGACCCCAACGATCTCTCGCTCACCTGCGATGTCGGCGGCGAGCGCATGCAGGATGCGCGCACCAGCGACATGATCTTCTCGGTGCCGCAGCTGATCGCGTTCCTCTCCGGGCTGTGCACGCTGGAACCTGGCGACCTGATCTTTACGGGAACGCCCAGCGGCGTCGGCTCCACGCGCACCCCGCGTCGCTATCTGCAACCAAACGAGCAAATTGTCAGTACCATCGAAGGCATCGGCAGCATCGTCAACCGATGCGTCGTTACGAGGTGAAATTGTGCATACAGGGCTACAAAACTGGGTCGACGAGGTTGCCGCGCACACGCAGCCGGCGCGGATACATTGGGTGGACGGCTCGCAGGCGGAGAACGACAAGCTCATTGCCCAGATGCTCGACAGCGGCGTACTGCATCGGCTGAACCACAGCGCGTTTCCCGACTGCTACTTGCATCGCAGCGATCCCAGCGACGTGGCGCGCACCGAGCACCTGACCTTCATTTGCCCGGAGCGCAAAGACGACGCCGGACCGACCAACAACTGGATGGCGCCTGTCGCGGCGCGCGAGAAGGTCGGCGCGTTGTTTCGCGGCAGCATGCAGGGACGGACGATGTACGTCATTCCCTACGTCATGGGCCCCCTCGGCTCACCGTTGAGCAAGGTCGGCGTCGAGATCACCGACAGCCCCTATGTCGTTGCCAACATGCGCATCATGACGCGCATGGGCGACGCCGCCCTGCGCCAGCTCGGCGCGGACGGCGAGTTTGTGAAAGGCTTGCACTCGTTGGGCGACCTCAGCCCGGACCGCCGCTTCATCCTCCATTTTCCGGAAAGCAAAGAGATCTGGAGCGTCGGCTCTGGCTACGGCGGCAACGCCCTGCTGGGCAAGAAGTGCTTTGCCCTGCGCATTGCCAGCGTACAAGCGCGTGAAGAAAACTGGCTGGCGGAGCACATGCTCATCCTGGGGATCGAAAGCCCCGAGGGCGAGACCCACTACGTCGCCGCGGCGTTTCCCAGTGCGTGCGGTAAAACCAATCTCGCCATGCTCATCCCGCCCGCCTCGCAAAAGGGATGGAAGATCTGGACCGTCGGTGACGATATTGCGTGGCTGCGGCCAGGGCCCGACGGACGGCTGTGGGCGATCAATCCGGAAGCGGGATTCTTTGGCGTCGCGCCGGGCACATCGACGAAGACCAATGCCAATGCCATGGCGACGATTCGCAAGAACTCCATCTTCACCAACGTGGCGGTCACCGAGGACGGTTGCCCGTGGTGGGAAGGCATCGACGGCGAGGTGCCGGCGCGCCTTACGGATTGGCGCGGCCAACCGTGGGTGAAGGGTTCGAGTGACAAGGCGGCGCATCCCAACTCCCGCTTCACCGCGCCGGCACAGCAATGTCCGAGCATCTCACCCAAGTTCAACGACCCGCAAGGCGTGCCGATCTCGGCGCTGATTTTCGGCGGCCGCCGAGCGCGTACCGCGCCATTGGTGTTCGAAGCTTTTGACTGGAACCACGGCGTGTTTGTCGGCGCCTCGGTGGCCTCGGAAACCACGGCGGCTCAGTCTGGCGCGGTTGGTGTCGTCCGCCGCGACCCGATGGCCATGTTGCCGTTCTGTGGATACAACATGGGCGACTACTTCGGCCACTGGCTCAAGATGGGTACGGTTGTGCCGCAACCGCCGAAGATCTTCCACGTCAATTGGTTCCGCCAGAATGCCGACGGCAAGTTCATCTGGCCGGGATTCGGCGAAAACATGCGCGTCCTGCGCTGGATCGTCGACCGCTGCAAAGGGCAGGGCGCGGCTGTCGAATCGCCGATCGGTTTGCTGCCGGGGAAGGATGCGATCGATACCACCGGCCTCGGCGTCGACGCCGCGACGATGCATGAGCTGCTCAGCGTGTCGCGCGACGACTGGCGTCCCGAGACGGACAGCATCGGCGAGTTCTTTGGCAAGTTTGGGGACCGCTTGCCGAAGGAGATGGAGGCGCAGCGGCAGGCGCTGATCAAGCGCCTCGGCTAGGCCTGCGGGCCTGCGGCCGGCGTCTTTCTATGGACCGCTCCCCGTTGGGTCGCTGGGCGCTGCCACGTCCGGTGCGGTGTTACTCTTGATGGGACATTGAGCGTGTTGCCGCGCGCGCCGGCGTCAGTGCCCGGCGCTGCAGCTTGCCGTTGCGCGTACGCGGGAACTCGTCGACCAGGTAAACGATCTTTGGCGCCTTGTACGAGGCCAGATGCTGGCCTCCATATCTGAGGACGTCATCCGCACTGAGAGCGCTTCCCGGGCGTGGAATCACGTAGGCGACGACGAGCACTTTATCCGGCTCGGCCGTCTCACCAACCGCCGCCGCGTCGGCTATGTCGGGATGCTCCTTGAGGACGCGCTCGACTTCGTGCGGCGAGACGCGGTAGCCGAAGGAGTTGATCAGGTCGTCCTTGCGCCCGAGAAACCAGAGGTAGCCGTCTTCGTCCTGGCGCGCGTAGTCACCGGTGAGAAACCACTCGCCGCGGAAGCATAGCGCGGTTTCCTCCGGCTGATTCCAGTAGCGCAGCAACAGTGCAGGGTCGTTGCGCGGAATGCAGAGCATGCCCTCGATGCCGTGCGATACCTCGGTCCACGTCATTGGATCGAGCAGCTTCACGTCGTGCCCCGGCTGCGCAAAGCCCGCGGAGCCCGGACGGATGGGGCGCGCCTTGGTTTCGCACAGGTAATAGGAACACTCCGTCATCCCGAGTCCTTCGTAGATCTCGAGCCCGAAGCGTTCGTGCCACCGCGCTAGCACTTCTCCGGACAGCTGTTCGCCGGCGCTCATACAGTGGCGCAGTGTGGGAACGTCGACGTGTCCGTAGGCGGTGCGCTGGATGATGTGCCGGTAGAGTGTGGGCACGCCGATGAAGATGGTTGCTTGGTGTTTGGCGATGAGCGGAACCCAAAGGTCGGCATCGGCGCTGCCTTCGTGAACGATGGCGGTGTGGCCGCGGAACAGCGGGTCCATCAGGCCGGTGCCGAGCACGTAGGTCCAGTTGAACTTACCGGAATGCAGCACGCGATCGCCTGCGGGACGGAAGTCGAACCAGTACGTCGACGACGGTTGGCGTCCCAGCAGCGCGCGGTGCGCATGCAGCACGCCTTTCGGATAACCGGTCGTGCCGGAGGTATAGACCAGATATGCCGGATCGTCTGCCCGCGTCGGGTGCGGCGCGCGCCAACTGGTCACGGCCGCGAGCGCGGCGGCGAGATGGAGCACGCTTGGCCCCCCCGGTGTCCTCTCCCGCGCGTCTTTTCCGTGTGGGAGAGGGGAGGGTGAGGGTCCTGGTGTGTTGCGGCCAATGCTTGCGCCCTCGCGCCAACCCTCTCCCGCGTCGAAATGATGCGCGGGAGAGGGGGCGCTGTCAGGCGCATCATCAGGGAGACCTGGCGCCAGCGGCGCAACCGCTGACGCGTCGTCTCCGTCCGTGAGCAAAATGTACTGAAGGTCCTCGAGCGCCCGCAGCGCAGCGCGCATTGCGTTCCACGACAAGCGATCCGTCACGAGCACGCGCGCCCCCGAGTCGCGTGCGAGATACAAAGCCTCTTGCGCCGTGAGCAGGATAGACGTCGGTACCGGAATGGCGCCGCACTTCATCGCCCCGAGGAAGACGATGGGATACTCGAGACAATTGGCGAGGCGAATGAGCACCCGGTCGCCCGGCACGACCCCGAGCGTCCGCAGCACCTCGCCGCAGCGGCTCGTTTGCGCCGCCAATTCCGCAAACGTCGTCTGCCGCACGCCGCGCGTATCGTCGTCGACGATGACCGCGGCGCGGTCGCCGAGCGGCGAGTCCGCGTGCACATCGGTGCAGGCGACCCCGATGTTGAAATACTCGGGGATGTTCCAGGTCCACGCGGGAAAGCTTGCCACGCCCTGTAGATGACAAATTCAGGCGCGCGCTGCCAGTGTCCTCAGCGTCAGGCGGCGCTTCCCATCGCTCATGCGCTGCGCACACGTCGCGACGGCTTCGCGGCCGGTACCCCGCCGCCGTCGCTGCTGTCGAGCAGCGCCAGCAGCCGCCGTGCGGCTTCGGTTGGGGTCACCGCGGCGCTGGCGACGGCGGACTCGAGCTCCGGGAGCAGGTGCTTGACGTCCGTCCGGCCGAGAAAGTGGCGCTTCAAGCCGTCCTCGAGCATGTTCCAAAACCACGTCTGCTGCTGCTCGCGGCGCTGGCGTTGCAGCTCGCCGGCCGTGGTCAGGCGGGCGTGGTGGTCTTCGATGATCGACCACACCGCGTCCATGCCGCTGTTCTCCATCGCGCTCACGGTCACGACGGGCGGATCCCACAACGGCGTGGCGTGGCGAAAGAGATTGAGCGCGTTGCGATATTGCGCGGCGGCCTGCATGGCGGGCCCGACGTTGTCGCCGTCGGACTTGTTGATCGCCAGCGCATCCGCCAGCTCGAGGATGCCCTTCTTGATTCCTTGCAGCTCGTCGCCGGCACCGGCGAGCATCAGCACCAGAAAAAAGTCGACCATGGAAGCGACGGCGTACTCGGATTGTCCGACGCCGACGGTCTCGACCAGCACCACGTCATACCCCGCCGCTTCGCACACCAGCATGGCTTCGCGCGTGCGCCGCGCCACGCCGCCCAACGAGCCGCCGGATGGACTCGGACGGATGAAGGCCCGCGTGTCGGCCGACAGCCGCGGCATGCGTGTCTTGTCGCCGAGAATGCTGCCGCCCGAACGCGCGCTTGACGGGTCGACGGCGAGGACGGCGACCCGCTTGCCGAGCCCGATCAGGTGGAGCCCGAATGCCTCGATGAACGTGCTCTTGCCGACTCCCGGCACGCCGCTGATGCCGACGCGCACGGCGCCGCCGGTGTGCGGCAGCAGCTGCTCGAGCAACCGCTGCGCCGCCTGCTGATGATCGGCGCGCGTGCTTTCGACGAGTGTGATGGCCTTTGCCAGCGCCCGACGACTGTCGCCGCGAACCTCCGTAGCCAGGGTATCGACGTCGATTGCCGCGGCGCGTGTGGTCACTTGCATGCCTCTGGGAGATTGCGGCGGATGATCCAGCGTGGCCGATGAGACACAGCCCAACTGTGAAACAAAGAATGACTGCTGGCCTCTCCCGCGCGTTTCTTCCGCGTGGGAGAGGGGAGGGTGAGGGTGCTGGCGTCGCTCATGATGGGCACACAGGGCTCCCCACATTCACCCTGTGCCCTCACCTTGTTCCTCTCCCGCGCGGAAGAAACGTGCGGGAGAGGAACAAGGTGGATACGCTCCCCATCGCGAGAAGAAATCGAATTCAAGCGCGTGCCGCCACATGCCCGTTGCCGGCGTGTGCCGCGTCGATCAGTGCAAGCACACGGCGCGCGGCCTTGGGAATCTGCGTGCCCGGCCCGAAGATCGCCTTCACGCCCTCCTTCTCCAGGAACGCGTAGTCCCGCGCCGGGATGATGCCGCCGACGGTGACCACAATGTCGCCTCCACCCTGTCGATCGAGCTCCTTGATCAGCTGCGGCACGAGGGTCTTGTGTCCGCCGGACTGCGTCGAGATGCCGACCACGTGGACATCGTTCTCGACGGCCTGGCGCGCCACTTCTTCAGGGGTCTGGAACAACGTGCCGACGTCGACATCGAAACCGAGGTCGGCGAAGGCGGAAGCGATGACCTTGGCGCCGCGGTCGTGTCCGTCCTGGCCGATCTTTGCCACCAGCATGCGCGGCCGCCGTCCGTGATCGCCGGCGAAACGCTCGACTTCGGCGCGCAGCGCCGACCACTCGGCGTCATCGCCGAACTGGCCGCCGTACACGCCGGAGATGGAACGGATCTGCGCGTGGTAGCGGCCCCACACCTTTTCGAGCGCATCGGAGATCTCGCCCACGGTGGCGCGCGCCCGCGCCGCGGCAACGGCCAGCTCGAGCAGGTTGCCTTGCCCGCTCTGCGCCGCCTGCGTCAGTGCAGCGAGCGTCGCGCCCACCTGTGCGGCGTCGCGCGTGGCGCGGATCTTCTTGAGGCGCGCGATCTGCGACTCGCGGACGGCGCTGTTGTCGATTTCCCGAATGTCGATCTCCGGCTCCTCGGGGAGTTGGAACTTGTTCACGCCGACGATGATGTCCTCGCCGCGATCGATGCGTGCTTGCCGGCGCGCGGCGGTCTCTTCGATGCGCAGCTTCGGCATGCCGGCCTCGATGGCCTTGGTCATACCACCCATGGCCTCGACCTCATCAATGATGCCCTGGGCCTTGCGCGCCAGGACGTGGGTCAGCGACTCCATGAAATACGAGCCGGCCCAGGGATCGACGACCTTCGGGATGCCGGTTTCGAGCTGCAGAATGAGCTGGGTATTGCGTGCCACGCGCGCCGAGGCATCGGTCGGCAGCGCGATGGCCTCGTCGAACGAGTTGGTGTGCAAGCTTTGCGTGCCGCCGAAGACGGCGGCCATGGCTTCGACGGTGGTGCGAATGACGTTGTTGAACGGGTCCTGCTCGGTGAGGCTGGCACCCGAGGTCTGACAATGCGTGCGCAGCATGAGCGAGGTCTGCTGCTTGGGATTGAAGTGCTTTTGCACCAGCGTCGCCCACAAGAGACGCGCCGCGCGCAGCTTGGCCACCTCCATGTAGAAGTTCATGCCGATGGCGAAGAAGAACGACAGGCGTCCCGCGAAGGCGTCGATGTCGAGCCCCTTCGACAACGCGGCGCGCACGTACTCGAGCCCGTCGGCGATGGTGAACGCCAGCTCGAGGTCGCAGGTCGCCCCGGCTTCCTGCATGTGGTAACCGGAGATCGAGATGGAATTGAACTTCGGCATCTCGCGGCTGGTGTACTCGATGATGTCGGCGACGATGCGCATCGAGGGTTTCGGCGGGTAGATGTAGGTGTTGCGCACCATGAACTCTTTGAGGATATCGTTCTGGATGGTACCGGTGAGCTTGGCGCGCGGCACGCCCTGCTCTTCACCGGCGACGATGAAGTTGGCGAGCACGGGTAGCACGGCGCCGTTCATCGTCATCGACACGGACATCTTGTCGAGCGGCACGCCCTCGAACAGGATCTTCATGTCCTCGACGGAATCGATGGCGACGCCGGCCTTGCCGACGTCGCCGACGACGCGCGGATGATCGCTGTCGTAGCCGCGATGCGTGGCCAGATCGAACGCGACCGACAGGCCCATCTGTCCGGCGGCGAGGTTGGCGCGATAGAAGGCGTTGGATTCTTCCGCCGTGGAGAAGCCGGCGTATTGGCGGATCGTCCACGGCTGCCCCGTGTACATCGTGGCGCGCGGGCCGCGCAGGAACGGGAACGTGCCGGGTACCGTGTCGGTGAACTCGATGTCTTCGACGTCAGCCTTGGTGTACAGCGGCTTGACGTCGAGGCCTTCGGGCGTGTGCCAGATCAGGCCGTCAGGATCGGCGCCCTTGCGGTCTTTGCTGGCTAGCTTGCGCCACAGGTCGAGATCCGCCCGCGGGTTGGATTCAGACATCGCTGGTTCTCCTTAAGTCCTTACGGTCGCTCGGCGTGCGGCCAAGCGCCGACATTAGCAATTCTCCTCCCCCGTGCAAACCGGCTGCGCCCGGCGTCTTTTCTGTAGGCCGCTCCCGTTGGTCGCTATGCGGTGCCGTCGCAAGAATTCGATTGCGCGTAACATGACTTCACTTGCCGGCGGGCTTGCCGCCTGGACTTGGCCGTTCACCAACGGGAGCGGGTTGCAGAAATGGCACCGGCTGCAGGCCGCGGGGGGAGAGTGCGGCGCTGCGGCGATTTGTGCTAGGAGGGCACGTGCTCGCGAGCCCGCTGCTCTTGGTTCTGACGGCCTGGATGGTCATCGGGCTCGCGCTGATCGGGATCGGCTTGTTGTTTCATCGGCTGGGCCGCGCGCCGGTGACGACTGTTGAGTCGTTGCTTCAATCGTTCTGGCTCGGTTGGGCGCTGCTGCTGCTCTTGCTGCAGCTCTGGCACTTCTTTCTGCCGGTGGGCCGGCGTGCCGCCGTGGTTACGGCCGTGCTCGGGCTGTTCGGCATTGTGGTGGGCGGCTGGAGGCCGTGGGCGGCGTTGCTGCGTGGCCTGCCGCGGCATTTGCTGGCGCTCGCCTTTTTCATGCTGCTGGCGCTGGGTCTGGCGGATCGTGCTCTCGACGGCCCACATTTTGGCGACGTCGGGCTCTACCACTTGCCAGTGGTGTACTGGGACGAAGCGTACCCGATTGTGCCGGGTCTCGGGAACTTGTACGTGCCCTTCGGGCACAACATCTCGTATTTCCTTTACGTTGCCCTTCTCGATGTCGGGCCATTCGCGCATCGCTCATTCCATCTCGTCAATACCATCCTGGTGCTCGCCCTGTTTGCGCGCGGGCTGCTGGGTATCGACCGGGTGGCGCGGGTGCGGCATCCGTGCGCGCCGCACGACGCGTACTGGGCGTTGGTCCTCCCGATCGCGGTGGCGCAAGCGTTCAGCATCTTCCTCACCAGCCCATCGCCCGATCAGCCGATCTTCGTGCTCGGCCTCGTGCTCGCGGGAGAATTGGTGGCGTTCGTCGGCCGCTCGGGGCCGCGGCGCGCGCCGGACTTCGACGTGCTGGCGATCACGCTGCTCGCCACTGCGGCGGTGACCGTGAAGCTGTCGATTGCCGGGTTGGCGGGTGCCGTCTGGTTGCTCGTCATGGTGCGGTGGCTGTGGCATGACCGCCCGCTGCGCCAGGACGGCGGGTCTACGTTGGCGACGGTGATCCAGCTCGGTGCGATCGGTGCGACGATCTGGGTTACCGGAAACATCGTGCTTACAGGGTGTCCGTTGTATCCGAGTGACTTCGCGGCGTTACCCGTCGACTGGCGTGTGCGGGTGGATGCGGTGAAGTGGATCGAGGCGCCGATGGTCTGGGGCGGGCCGCTGTGGAAGGTCATCTGGAACTGGCCGTGGGTCGTGCGGCGGTTGGATTCGCTTGGGTGGGTGGATCGCTCGTACCTGGTGCCGATGGCGATCACGCTCCTTGCCACGCCCGCTGCGTGCGTGCACCGGGTCATACGGCGCAGCACCGGGGTTCGTCGCCTCCCGTTCGTCATCCTCGTCCCGGCACTGCTGTCGTTCGCCTTCTGTTTCGCGACGACGCCGATGCCGCGTTACTTTGGGGCAACCCTTTGGATACTGGCGGTCGACAGTCTGTTGCTGCTCATGGGGAGCGCGGTGTTCGGTGCGGGCCGGGTCAGTCGGGTGGTCGCCACGCTCGGCGTCGTGGTGGCGACAGGGAGCGTGCTGTTCGTGCAGCGGCCGCCGCTGCTGCTGCCGGCGGGAAAATTCGAAATCATGCCGGCGCCGGAGGTGGAGGTGGAACACTTGCCGTCGGGATTGGGAGTGCGCGTGCCGCGCGTCACGCAGACGTGTTGGGATGCGCCGCTACCCTGCACGCCGGATCCCAATCCAGCGCTGCGCGTGCGGCGGGCAGGGGACCTGGGGTCGGGGTTTGCGATCGACACGTCGGCGCCGCCGTCCGAGCGTCGGCCATGATTGTCAGGTTGTTGGGTTGTTGGTTGTTAGGTTGGTATGATCCTTGGGGCGACGTTCCAGGACCCAACAGCGTAGCAACCAACAACCTAACAACTTATTCCGGCGGTAGTTAGGCCTTGCGCACCATGACCTCGCGCTCGCCGTACAACTTCTTCACCTTGACCGTTCCCGGTGGTGCGGCGTTGAGGCACAGCTCGCAGAGCGTGCACTCGTCGAGATGCTTCTCCACGATCTGCAGGGCGCCGCTGTCGGCGCGCGCAAAGATGTTGACCGGACACACCTCGACGAGCTGCTTGACGGCCGCCGCATCGGCGGCGACCGCGGCACTGACTTCGACTTCGATGAATAGGCTCATGACGATTTACCTCGCTGATCGCGCGTCGCTGGTTGCACGTAGCACGTGGACGGATGCAGAGGCTACGGGCCACGTGCCACACGCCACGTGCATCTTCATATGCTCAAGCGCTTCTTTACCAGTCCCGGGATATCTTCAATGCGCTCGGCAATCGAGATGCCGGCGGCTTCGAGGCGCTTGATCTTTTCGGCAGTCGTATCGGCTTTGCCTTCGACGATGGTGCCGGCGTGGCCGAAGCGCATGCCGGGCATCTCGTCCATGAAGCGGCCGGCCATGAACGCGACGATCGGCAGCCTCGACTTCTGCTCGACGACGTAGCGCGCCAGCTCCGCCTCCATGCGCCCACCCGGCTCGCAGTAGATGACGATCGCCTTGGTCTCGGGATCGGCTTCGTAGAGCGGCATGAGATCGGCATAGGTCGAACCGATCACCGCGTCGCCGCCGATCGACACGGCGGTCGACTGTCCAAGCCCGGCGGCGGTCAACGTGTTGCACATCTCCGTCGTCATGCCGCCGGAGCGGGACATCACACCGATCGGTCCCTTGGTGAACGCCTTGCGCGCGTCCTCGGCGCGCCCACCGAGACCGCCCATCTTGGCTTCTCCCGGGGACAGCACGCCCAGGCAATTCGGCCCGATGATGCGGGCGCCCCGCATGCGTGCCAGCTCCACCATCTGCGCCACTTCGTAGCGCGGGATGCGTTCGGTGACCACGACGATGAGCTTGAGGCCCGCTTCGAGCGCTTCGTACAGGGCATCGCGGGTAAACGCCGGTGGCACGGCCACCACGGAGCCGTCGACGCGCGTCTTGGCGGTGACGGCGCGCACCGTGTCGTAGACCGGAATCCCGTAGACGTCGCGGCCGCCGCGTCCGGGGGTGACGCCGCCAACGATTTTCGAGCCGTAGTCCAGGCACTCGCGGCTCATGCTCACGGCCTCGCGGCCGGTGATGCCTTGGATGATGAACGTGGTGTCCTTGGTAATCAGGATCGACATGAATATCCTCAGCTCTTGTTCTTTGCGATCAGCGATCAGCCACCAGCGATCGGCTTGTACTCGTGTCCTTCGCGATCAGCTGTTCTTCATCTTCGCCACGGCGCGGCCCGCCGCCTCGAACATCGAGACCGTGCGGTCGCAGTACTCGACACCGTAGTGCTTGAGGATCTTGAACCCCTCGGTTTCCCACGAGCCGGGGATGCGGAAGATGGCGATTTTGTCCGCCGGATCGCAGCCTGATTCGACGACGCCTTTGATCACGCCGCGCGCGACGATATCGACGCGGGTGTTCGAGACGACGTTCATCATCACGGCGATCTTCTTCACGCCGGGCTTGGAGAGGATGAGCTTGGTGAGCTCGCAGGCCTTCGAGACACTGGGGTTGCCGCCGATCTCGCAGTAGTTGGCGGGCTTGCCGCCGTGCTTGCGGATGGCGTCGAACAGGGTGAGCGAGCCGCCGCCGGCGCCGATCACCAAGCCGAGGTCACCGTCGAACTCGACGACGTTGCCGGCCACGCCACGGTGGTCGACGGCATCCACCTGCGCCCCCTTGATCTCGAACGGCGTCGGCGGACGCGCTTGCCGCTTTTCTTCGGGATCAATGCCGAGCTCCGCGAGGATGGCCTTCTGGCCGCCGCGCGCGTCGTCCTCCATGTCGACGTGGCCGTCGAGGCAGACGAAGCGGCCGTCCTCGAGACGCGCCAGCGGATTGATCTCGGCAAGCGTCAGGCCGTAGGTTTGGAAAATGCGCGCCAGCGACGCCGCGATGGGGGCGAGCCGGGTGAGGTCGGAGCCGCTGATGCCGACGCCGGCGATCAGCTCTTTGGCCATAAAGTCGGAGAATGGCAGGAGGGTGGAAAAGTGGCGCTTGGCGATGTGCGTCGGATGTTTCTCCGCGACCTCTTCGATGTCGATACCGCCCATGTCGCTGAAGATCATCACCGGCAGGCGCGCAAAGCCGTCCCAGGTGACGCCGACGTAGTACTCCTGCGCCACCGGCGCACGGCTTTCGACCAACACCCCCTCCGGCCGGTGGCCGTTGATTGTCAGATCGAGAATCTTCGCGGCGGCGACGTCGGCCTGCGCCGCTGAGTCCGCGAAGAGCACGCCCCCCGCTTTCATCCGCCCGCCGGTGAGCACCTGCGATTTGAGCACCACCGGGCCGTTGATCTCGCCGGCGATAGTTGCGGCCTGCTCGGGCGTGTGCGCCACCCGCGACCCGGTGGGCAGCGGGATGCCATGTTTGCCGAACAGCCGCTTCGATTCGAATTCGTAGAAGCGCATTGCTGAAACTCCTTCACGCCGTGGACAGAGGGGCCAGCGGCCAGCATTCTTTCCATGCCCACTCCCCGTTGGGTTGCTGCGGGCTGCCAAGGTCCGGCAGGCTGCTAGCGTGTTCGCGCGAAAACGTCAAATTAGTCTGACTGAGCCGGAGGGCAAGCCGGCTAATCCAACGGGAGTACTGCAGTCAGTGCGGAAGCTCATTTTCTCGATCCCTTGGGAGGCAGCGGAGCCCTGGGGCGGGAGGCTCGGGTCACCTCCCGCGTCGGGGCAGGTTCGGCTCGGCAAGGTTCAGCGGGTCTCACTCATGGATTCACTCCACACATGCCTCAGAGATATCTCGATCGCGTCGAACGGTTCCGCGGGGATTATTCGCCATGCTCATCTTCTACATCATGCCGTCCAGGCATGGCTAGACGAAACATGCAATTCACGTGGCCCCACGGCGGCGTCTGCCGCGCGCATGCTCCCAGCGGGAGCGAGAAGATAGCGGGCCTTACTCGGGCTCGGGATAAGTGGCGACGAGATCCGGAGGAATGCTCCCGGCTTGCACGATGCGTGCGTACACATCGGCGGACGGGCGCCGTGTGCGCGTTTTGTGCGGATCGTCGGGATCGACCTTGTACATGCCCAGACGGATGCGGCCCATGCCGTGGTTCCATTCGTAGTTGTCCATCAGCGTCCATACGAAATACCCACGCACGTCGGCGCCATCGCGCCGAGCGCGGCCCAGCCAGGTGAGGTGGCGCACGAGATAGCCAACGGGATCGCCGCTCTCCTGCTCGGTGCCGTTTTCGGTGATGTAGATCGGCAGATGATAGTGTTGGGTGGCGAGCATCACCATGTCGTAGATGCTCTGCGGATTATCTTCAGCGGTCGATAAGGTCGACGGGTTGATGGTCAGCAACGGCGACAGCCCCGGAAGCAGAGAGGTCGACGTGCCGTCGGCGACGTAGCGTTGGTAGTAGTTCACCCCGATGAAATCCATGCGACCCGCCAGATCGTCTCGATGCACGGTCGTACCGTCCAGGTTGGCGTCGAGGTTGCCGTGGACGGTCGCATTCAGGAACACCTCGTTCCAGAGGTAGGAGATGTTCGCCGCACCCTGCACGTCGAGCGGGTTGTCCGGGTGATGCGGTCTGAAGGGTGCCAGCGGATACACGAGCCCAACCTGCGCGACCTGGCCGTCACCGTCGGCGTCGACGTGGTCCGCTGCCTTGACCGCGTCGTACATGCGCGCGTGAGCGTTGATCTCCGCGATGATTCCCGCCTTGGCTTCCTTGAACTTCAGCAGGACGGCCGGCGGCTGGCTGCGAGACGCGGACGGATACACATAGCCTCCAAGGATCGCTGCGAGTGGCTCATTCAAAGTTGCCCACAGATCGACCTGGCCACCGAATTCCTGTGCGCAGAAGCCGGCGAACTTGGCAATCTCGCGCACGGTGCGATCGCTGTCCACCCAACCCCTGGCGGTACAGTGAGCGAAATCTTCATGGCAGCCGACGGCGTCGTTCAGCCACGAGGGCAGGGTATAGTGGTTCAACGTGACTAACGGTGTCATGCCGTGGGCGCGTACGGCGGCGAGAATTGCATGATAGCCTGCCAGCGCGCGCGGATCGGCGAGAGCGTGCAGCGAATCAAAGTCATTGGCCGCATCGGTGGCCTCGGGAAAGATCCGGCTCCATTCGAAGCTCATGCGAAAGGCGTTGTTGTGCAGTTCGGTGCGGGCGCGATCGAGGTCTTGCGGATAGAGTTCCCAGAAGCCCGGGGAGACCTTCACCGGGTCGCCGGAGAGGTAGGTCCCGGGGTCGTTCACGGTGACCGGTGACATGACGAAGTCATACCAATCGGAGTGTGTATCGTTGCATTCCGTGGCCGCCAGCGTCGGGCAGCCCATTTCCACTTGAAAGCCGGCGGTGGCGGTGCCCCAGAGAAACCCGGAGGGGAAGGTTTTCGCGGCGGGTGCGGCCACTTGATCTTCGCCGCACCCCTGTAGCAGAACGACGAGAGCCGCAGCCGTCCAACACAGGAGGCCGGTCCGAAGTGTGCGCATGCAAGGCGCATAGCACGCAGGGTCGGGTGACGCGATATGCGGCTTCATACTCACGTCACACTCTCGGTCTTGACTCACTTTGGTGCAGTAGCCTACACCGATCCGAGCGTCGTTGCGGCCGCGCTGAAATTGTGGGGGGGCAGGACGAGACGCAAGAGAAGGGACGAGAACCCATATGGCGAAAAAGAAGAACCGTAAAATCGCACGTGAGCAGGCGCTCCCGGAGTCAACTGCTCAGGATTCATCGGAGCGTCTCTCGCGCCGCCAGTTCCTGACCGGCCTCGCCGCGACGACCGGAGCGCTGGCCCTGGCCGGCTGTGGCGATAGTACCGTCGCGGTCCAGAACCCAACCCCGACCGCTGCACCGACGGCGATCCCGACCGCCACTCCGACGGCGAGCCCGACTGCCAGCCCCTCTCCGACGCAAGGCAATCCGGAGTTGACGCCTTTGCCCGATCCGGCAGCCTCCGGCATCGAGCACATAGTCGTGGTGATGATGGAGAACCGCTCCTTCGATCACTTCCTCGGCTGGCTGCCTGGGGCCGACGGGAGACAGGCGGGCCTCGAGTTTGTCGACAAGCAGGGACAGACGCGGACGACCTATCCGCTGGCGCCAAACTTTCAGAACTGCCAATTCGACGACCCTGACCATTCGTACGGCGGCGGACGCACTCAATTCAATGGGGGCGCCAACGATGGCTGGCTGCTCGCGGGGACGGACGATATCTTCCCCGTGGGCTACTACACGCAGAACGACCTTTCGCTGTATGGGGCGGCGGTCCCCGCGTGGACGACCTTTGATCGTTATTTTTGTTCGATCCTGGGTCCCACGTTCCCGAACCGGTTCTATATGCATGCGGCGCAAACCGACCGCCTCGACAACCTTCTCAAACAGGCGACGATCGCGACGATTTGGGATCGGCTGGCCGCCGCCGGGCTGACCGGCACGTATTACTACAGCGATTTGCCCATCCTCGCACTCTGGGGCGGGCGTTACACGTCCATTACCAAGAAGATCGATGGATTCTTTACGGCCGCGGCTGCCGGCACGCTGCCAAACGTCTCGTTCGTCGATCCGCGCTTCAACGGCGACGGCTCGCAGGGCACGTCGACCGACGATCACCCGCTCGCCGACATTCGCAATGGCCAGGCGTTCATCAGCCGGATATATGACGCGGTGACCACGAGCCCGAACTGGGCCAACACCGTGCTCATCATCAACTACGACGAGTGGGGCGGCTTCTTCGATCACGTTCCCCCGCCGCTGGCGCCGCAGACCGGGTTGGATGCGGGACTCCCCAACGACGGACGGCTCGGCTTCCGCGTGCCGTGCATCATGGCGTCGCCGCTGGCGCGGCGCGGTTTCATCGGCCACCAGCAGTACGATCACACCTCGATCCTCAGCATGATCGAGTGGCGCTGGGGGCTCGACCCGCTCACCGTGCGCGACGGCACGGCCAACAACATTGCGCACGCACTCGATTTTACCAGCCCGAAGAACCTGATCGTGCCGCAGTTCACGGTGCCGCAGGGGCCGTTCGGTGGTCCGTGCAGCACCGCAACGATCAGCAGCACGCGGGCGGAGTTTGCCGGGTTGCAGGAGATGGCCGTGCGGCACGGATTCCTCACCCGCTGACGCCGCTTCGCAGCGCCGGCGTTTGCGTGATGACGGCGGCGACGGTGGAGTGGGCGGACCTGCAAGGCGTGGCCCCAAGACCCAGGGCTGGGAAGGGACGTTGGGTGCGGTTGGTGCGCCGCGGAAGCTCCGCGCCTATCGCACCCAACGTCCCCACGGACCGTCGCACTGGATCTGCGGGTGGGCGGTTTTCACAAGATCATTAGATCATCCCTCAGGAGAGCTTTCTTGAGCAAAGCTCTCTTGATGCTCGGCGTCCTTTGCGCCTTTGCGTGAGTCTTCTTTCCGTCAGGTCGCGGCTGACAACCAGCAGCGTGTGCGGGTGGTCAGATGCGCGCCGACGTCAACGAGCCCGATGCGAGAGGGCATTGCGACTGCTGTCGGACAGTGGCATGCCTGCGCTAGTGAAATCAGTGCGATGGAGGTGTAGTATGGCGGAAGAAGATCCGGCGCGGCTGGCGTCGCAGCGCTCGATGCAAGCAGTTGGTGCGAAGGCGAAGGAGGCGTGGCTCGCGCTGTTCGCAGACGACGCGACGATCGAGGATCCGATCGGTCGCTCGCCGCTTGATCCCGAGGGCAAAGGGCACACCGGCATAGCCGCCATTAGCGCCTTTTGGGACCAACACATCGCGCTGAGTCGGATCGAATTCGATATTCGCCACTCGTACGCGTGTGGCGACGAGGTGGCGAACGTCGGCACCATTACGACGACGCTGCCGAATGGAATGAAGGCCCTGGCCGAAGGGGTCTTTATCTACAAGGTGAACGCCACCGGCAAGCTCGTCTCGCTGCGCGCCTTTTGGGAGTTCGAGAAGATGATGGCCAGCATGAGCTCCTGATGCTTGACACAGCTTCACAGTCAAGGGTGTTGGTGGTAGGCTCGCGGTCATGACACAAGAGACGGACGCCACACGCTATACCGTGCAGGAGTACTTCGATCTCGTGACGCAGGGCATTCTCCAGGCCGATGATCGGGTCGAGCTGCTTGAAGGCATCATCGTTGCCGAGCCGCCAATGGATCCGCCGCACGCTTCGGGCATCACCAGGGTTGACACGGCCATACGCAAGCTTCTGGGCGGACGTGCCGTGGTTCGAGTGCAGCAGCCGTTCATCGTTGGCGGCTATTCAGTCCCCGAGCCCGATGTCGCGGTCGTTCCGGGCACCGAGGCCGATTACGACACGCAACACCCCACCCAGGCGTTGCTGATCGTCGAGGTCGCCGCGTCGTCGCTGCCGCAGGATCGCCTGACGAAGTCGCGCATCTATGCGGCGGCGCAGGTGCCCGAGTATTGGCTGGTCAACCTGCGCGACCGTTGCGTCGAGGTGTTCCGCGACCCCGACGTGGCGAACCGCGTGTACCGCGCCCGGCACGTGGCGCAGCCGGGTGATGACATCGCGCTGGCGGCGGCAGAGGCGTCTGTCCGCGTCAGCGACCTGCTCCCAGGACTGGCCTGACTTTCTCCTGGCGTGCTACAACACCCGCCCAGAATCTTGCGCAGCGCCGCTCTCCCTGAGCGGTCGCAGAGGGAACGATGGAGCCATTTGCGGGAAAGATAGTGGTGATCACGGGCGGGGCGTCGGGGATTGGGCGCGCCGTCGGTGCGCAGCTCGTGCGCCACGGTGCGCGGGTGGTGCTGGCCGACATCAACGGAGAGAGCGTGGGGGCGACGGCGGCGGCCATCGGTGCGACGAGTGCGGCGACCGTCGACGTGAGGGATGCCGCGGCGGTGGAGCAACTCGTGAGCAGTACCGTCGCTACGCACGGACGGCTCGACTACATGTTCAACAACGCCGGCATCGCGATCATGGGCGAGGCGCGCAACATGACGCTCGCCGACTGGACGCAACTTATCGATGTGAACGTGCGCGGCGTGATCAACGGCGTGTTTGCGGCCTATCCGGTGATGGTCCGGCAGGGCTTCGGCCATATCGTCAACACGGCGTCGATCGCGGGTTTGGTACCCACGCCTGGTGCCACCGGCTACGCGACGACCAAGCACGCGGTGGTCGGCCTGTCCACCGGATTGCGCGCCGAGGCCGCCGGACTCGGCGTGAAAGTGAGTGCCGTGTGTCCGGGGATCATCGATACGCCGCTCAAATACGGAACGCGGCTGATCAATCCCGACGCCGACCGAGACAAGCTTTTGAACAGCCTACCGATCAAGCTGTACCCCGTCGAGGACTGCGCCCGCGACATTCTCCGCGGCGTGGCGCGCAATCAAGGTATCATCATCGTGACCCGAGGCGCCAAGCTCCTCAGCCTCTGGTATCGTTGGACACCGTCGCTGTTCATGCGCATCTCCGAGAAAACGGCGACGCGCAGCCCGCTGCTGACGCGGGGTGGGTGAACGCGGTGAGCCGTGGTGAAAACGGAGAGATGAAATCGATCAGTGCACAGATCCCCCAATAACCATCTGTGTTGATCTGTGAAACCTGTGGATAGTCCTTCGGCACCCACCGTATGCGCGCATCTGCTCGCACCCGGCCGCATCGGCACGCTCGACATCCGCAACCGCATCGTCATGAGCCCGATGGGCTCGAACCTCGCCGAGGCGAATGGGCATGTCGGCGAGCGCCTCACGCGCTACTACGAAGCTCGCGCCAAAGGTGGCGTCGGGCTGATCATTGTCGGCGTCGGTGCCGTCGCCTATCCGGCGGGTGCCTGCATTCCGAACCAGGTGGCGATTTCTGATGACGTCTTTTTGCCCGGTCTGCAGAACCTGACGCGGTGCGTGCATGCGCACGGGGCCAAGATCGCTATTCAGCTGCAGCATTCCGGGAAGGTAGCAACCCAGGATATGGCCGCTGGCCGCCCGCTCTGGGTGCCCTCCCTGGTCCCGATGAAGGCGGGAGATCTGCTCGATGACCTGACGATGGAGGAAGTCCAGGGGCTCACCGGCTACCTGGCGCAGCCGGGTGCCGGTATTGTCTTCCATGAGATGACCCTCGCGGACATCCAGCAGCTCGTCGCGTGGTTCGCCGCGGCGGCCGAGCGCGCCCGGCGCGGCGGCTTTGATGCCGTCGAGATTCACGGCGCCCACGGGTATCTCCTCTCTTCGTTCTTGTCTCCGGCCTACAATCGGCGCGCCGACGAATACGGCGGCGCGCTGGAAAATCGCGCCCGCCTGCTGGTCGAGGTGTTGCAGGCGGTGCGCCAGCGCGTCGGCGCCGCCTTCCCGGTGTGGTGCCGCCTTGATGCGCAAGAGTTTCGTATCAAAGGCGGTATCACGGTCGACGACGCGCAACGCGTCGCCGTGATGGCCGTGGCCGCCGGCGCCGATGCGATCCACGTGAGCGCGTATGCCGAGCCCACCTCGGGCGTGGCATTTACGGACGCTCCGCTGGTGCACCAACCGTGCGGCTTCGTGGATTTCGCCGCGGCGATCAAGCAGCGCGTCACGGTGCCGGTGATCGCCGTTGGACGCATCGAACCGGCAGAGGCCGACGCGCTCATCGCGGCGGGCAAGGCCGACTTCGTCGCCATGGCCCGCAAGCTGTTGGCCGATCCGGAGTTGCCCGCGAAGCTCAGTGAGGGCCGGGCCGCGGACATTCGCCCCTGCATTTACTGCTACCGCTGCGTCGGCAACATCTATCTCAATGCCAGTGTCGCCTGCGGGGTGCGGCCGGCGACGGGGCGTGAAGCGCTGTTCGCGATCACACCGGCGGTGGCGCCGAAGCGCGTGCTGGTTGCAGGGGGCGGACCCGCCGGGATGGAGGCGGCGCGCCTTGCGGCGCTGCGCGGGCATGCGGTGACGTTGTGCGAGAAGGCCGAGCGGCTGGGCGGCGCGGCGTTGCGTGCGGGACTGGTGTATGAACCGAACGGCAAGCTGGTCGAATATCTCGAACGGCAGGTCCGCGCGCTGCCGGTCGACGTTCGCATGCGTCAGGAAGTGACGGCCGCGCTCGTGCGAGAGCTGCAGCCTGATGTTGTGCTCGTCGCCGTGGGGGGATGTCGAGCTGCCTGGTCAGTGCCGGGAAGCGAACGCGTCCATGTCGTTGGCGCCGATGATCTGCACCAGGCCTTGGCCCTCGGATACCGTGTCGCCGTCATCGGCGGCGGCCTGATCGGCATCGAGGTGGCTGAATACCTGAGCGAGCGCGGCCATCAGGTGACCGTGCTCGAGGCATCGCTGAGCTTGGCGACTGAGATGGCTCTGCCGCGGCGGTGGCGCGCGCTCTACACGTTGCGCGAACGTGGCGTGCTGCTCGTGACCGGTGCTACGGTCGAGGAAGTCAGCGACGCAGGGGTTGTCTACCGTCAGCACGGTGAGCGGCGCGTGGCGCCGGCGGATCACGTCATCCTCGCCGGAACGGTTGTCGCAAATCGCAGCCTCGGCGATGCGCTGGCCACGTGCGGAGCCGAGGTGCACCTTCTCGGTGACTGCAAGGGTGCCGGCTACATCGAAGGAGCGATGCTGGATGCGGCGCGGGTTGCACTTGCCCTGTAGACCGCTGGAAAGGCGGAGAGCACCCTTCGAGAGCTTCAGGGGGAGCGGAAAGGATCCCATGTTCGAGACGCTCGACACACCTGGCGTGCTCCTCTAATTGGGTGGCGTATGGAACGAGGCCTGGTATGCCGGCAAACCCCTCGTTCGGGCCACGCGTGAGCCATGGAGCTGTACGAGCAAACGATTCCGCGACTGGTGCAGGCTGCCGCCGCACGTTTCGGCGAGGGGCATGCCATCGAGGATGGCACAACCGTCCTGACCTTCAGGGAGCTGGACGCAGCGAGTCTCCAGGCGACGCGTGCGTTCTGCGCGGCGGGCATTGTGCCTGGCGATCGTGTCGCCATCTGGGCGCCGAACATTGCCGAGTGGATCGTGGCGGCCATCGGCATCCAATCCGCCGGCGGCGTGCTCGTGCCGCTGAACACGCGGCTCAAGGGTGGTGAGGCCGGTTACATCTTAAAGAAGAGCCGCGCCCGGATTCTCTGCACCGTCGACACCTTCCTCGGCAACGACTACGTCGAAATGCTGCGGGGCGCGTGTGGCAGCTCGACTGTGTCGCGTCCGCTTGCCGCACTGCCTGACCTCGAGCGCATCGTGATGTTCGGTGCTGACTCCCTCCTGACCAAGGAGGGGGCAGGGGAAGGTTGCTCCCTCACCACGTGGCCCGACTTCGTCGCACGCGGCACGGCCGTGTCGCTCGATGAGGCCCGGCGTCGCGCCGCCGCGGTGTTGCCCGACGATCTTTCCGACATCTTGTTCACCTCAGGCACGACCGGACAGCCGAAGGGCGTCATGACGACGCACGGCCAGAACCTGCGCGTCTTCCGGTCGTGGTCCGATGTCGTTGGTCTGCGCGCCGGTGACCGCTACCTCATCGTCAATCCGTTTTTTCACAGCTTCGGCTACAAGGCCGGCTGGCTGTCGGCGCTCATGTGCGGCGCGACGGTCTTGCCGCAGGCGGTGTTCGACGTGCCCGCGGTGCTGCAGCGCATCGGCCGTGACCGGGTCAGCGTGCTCCCGGGACCACCGACGCTTTACCAGACCATCCTCGCACATCCGGATCGCGACCGCTGCGACCTCTCGAGCTTGCGCCTCGCGGTCACCGGCGCGGCGGTGATTCCGGTCGAGCTGATCCATCGCATGCGCCGCGAGCTGACCTTCAAGACGATCATTACGGGATATGGCCTGACAGAGTCGAGCGGCGTGGTCACCATGTGTCGTTACGACGACGACCCGGAAACCATCGCCACGACCTCCGGCCGTGCCATCCCGGACATCGAGGTGCGTTGTGTCGACAGCACGGACAACGAAGTGCCGCGTGGGCAACCGGGCGAAGTCGTCGTCCGTGGTTACAACGTGATGCGCGGATACTTCGAGGACGCCGCGGCCACGGCGCTGGCGATCGATGCCGGGGGCTGGCTGCACACCGGTGACGTTGGCATCATGGACGCCCGCGGCTACTTGCGCATCACCGATCGCATTAAAGACATGTTCATCACCGGCGGCTTCAACTGTTACCCGGCGGAGATCGAGAGTCTCATGCACGCGCATGAGGGGATTGCACAGGTGGCGGTCATCGGCGTGCCCGACGAGCGGCAGGGTGAGGTCGGCATGGCCTATGTGGTCCCGCGGCCTGGCACCGCCGTGACCTCCGAGTCGATCATCGCCTGGTGTCGCACGCACATGGCCAATTACAAGGTGCCGCGTTACGTGGAGTTGGCGGAGGCACTACCGATGAATGCCTCGGGGAAGGTTACGAAGTTCGTCTTGCGCGAGCGGGCGACGGCGCGCCTCGCCGGGAGGGTCCGTTGAGCCTGCTGCCGCGGCGCGCTGATTTCTCCATCTTGCAGCAAGCGGTGCACGGCCAGCGGCTGGTCTACCTCGACAATGCCGCGACGACACAGAAGCCGCAGCCGGTCATCGACGCCGTGGCCCGCTTCTATGCGTCGCAAAACGCCAACATCAACCGCGGCGTGCACGCGCTGAGCGAGCGCGCCACCGACGCGTACGACGCCGCGCGTCTGACGGCGCAACGGTTCGTGAACGCGCGCGCGGCGCGCGAGATCATCTTCGTGCGTGGCACGACGGAGGCGATCAACCTGGTGGCCTCGAGCTTCGCCAGGCCACGGCTGCAGCCACGCGACGAAATCATCGTGTCGCGGATGGAGCATCACGCCAACATCGTGCCGTGGCAACTGGTCTGCCAGGAGCGCGGTGCGGCGTTGCGGGTCATTCCGATCACCGACGACGGCGAGCTCGAGTTGGAGGGGTACGCGCGTCTCTTCAGCGCGCGCACGAAGCTGGTAGCAATCACGCACGTCTCCAACGCGCTGGGGACGATCAACCCGGTGGAGCAGCTGATTGCCGCGGCGCATGCGCACGATGTTCCGGTGCTCATCGACGGAGCGCAAGCCGCGCCGCATCTGCGTGTGGATGTGCAGGCGCTCGACTGCGACTTCTATGCATTCTCCGGCCACAAGGTCTACGGCCCGACCGGCATTGGGGTGCTGTATGGGAAGGCGGCACTGCTCGACGCCATGCCGCCGTATCAAAGTGGTGGCAGCATGATCCGCTCGGTCAGCTTTGAAGGCACGACCTTCGCCGACATTCCGCAGCGTTTCGAAGCCGGCACGCCGCATATTGCCGGAGCCATCGGGCTGGCCGCGGCGCTCGACTATGTTGAGGGAATCGGGCTGGACGTCATCGCCGCGCATGAGCAAACGTTGCTGAGCTACGCAACCCGTCGCCTGGCGCTGCCGCGGCTGCGGCTGATCGGCACGGCGCCGCACAAGCTCGGGATCCTGTCGTTCGTCGTCGACGGGGTCCACCCGCACGACGTGGCCACGGTGCTCGACCGCGAGGGGATCGCGGTGCGTGCCGGACATCACTGTGCGCAGCCGCTGATGCATCGGCTCGGAATACAGGCGACGACACGTGCATCGCTCGCGCTGTACAACACGCGCCAGGACATCGACGCCTTGATTGTGGCTCTCGAGCGCGCGCTGGAGCTGCTGGCGTGACCACGGCGCTCGCTGACCTCTATCGCGACGTGATCCTGGCGCACAGCAAGCAGCCGCGCAACTTTCGCCAGCTGGAGGCACCGGCGGTGGCGGCGGAAGAGTACAATCCCCTCTGCGGTGACACGGTCGTGGTGTATGTGGAGTTGGCGGCGGGCGTGGTGCGGGCGGTTGCTTTTCAGGGACAGGGCTGCGCCTTGTCCACCGCCGCGGCATCGGTCATGACGGAAGCGGTGCAGGGACGAAGCGTGCCCGAGGTCGGAGAGATGTGCGTCGCCTTCGGCACGTTCATGGAGACGGGCAGGGCCCTCCCAGCCGCCATGCCCGATTCGCTCAGCGCATTTGCAGGCGTGCGAGCCTTCCCGAGCCGCGTGAAATGCACGCTGCTGCCGTGGCGCGCGCTGGAGGCGGCGCTGCGGCTGCTGGATGGACCCCGTGTTCACCACCTATCGTAACGCCCGCCACGGTGCTTTCCGCAGCCAGCGATCCATGGTGTTGGCGCGGCAGGGGATGGTGTGCACCAGTCAGGCACTGGCGACGAGCGCCGGCGTCGAGTGCTTGCGTCACGGCGGCAATGCCATTGATGCGGCGGTCACGGCTGCTGCCGTGCTCGGGGTGGTGGAGCCGTTCAGTACCGGCGTCGGCGGCGACTGCTTCATGCTCATTTGGGTGCAACGCGAGCGCAAGCTCTACGGGCTCAACGGCAGCGGGCGGGCGCCGGCGGCGGCGACCGTGGAGGCGTACCGCGCCCGCGGTCTCAGTGAGATGCCCGCTTACGGCATGCTGTCGGTGACGGTTCCCGGTGCCGTCGACGCGTGGGCGGAGGCGCTGCAGCGCTTCGGACGGCGTACGCTGGGCGACGTGCTGGAACCGGCCGTTGCGTACGCCGAGGACGGTTTCCCGGTCACCGAGATCATTGCCTATCAATGGGACCTCAGCGTGCGCGCCGGGGTGCTGCAGCATCCGGAAGCGCTCCGGACCTTTACGGTCGACGGCGATGCCCCGCGCTTGGGAACCATTGTCCGCCTGCCCGATCTGGCGGGCTCAATGCGCGTGTTGGCGGCCGGTGGCGCCGATGCGTTTTACCGCGGTGAATTGGCGGAGCGTCTGGTGGCCTTCTCGAATGCGCACGGCGGCCTGTTCGCGCGCGAGGACTTCGCGCAGCACTGCTCGACCTGGGTCGAGCCGATCGGGACCGCATATCGCGGCTACCATCTCTTCGAGATCCCACCCAACGGCCAAGGCCTGGCGGCGCTGATCGCCCTCAACATTCTGGAGAACTTCGACCTCGCGGCGCAACCGCTGGGTTCGGCGGACAGCCTGCACCTGCGCTTGGAGGCGATCAAGCTGGCGTATGCGGACCGCGATCGCTACATCGCCGACCCCGACGCCGTGCAGGTGCCGGTAACCGAGTTGCTGTCGAAGGATTATGCCCAGGGGCGTGCGGCGCTCATTCATCCGCGGCGGGCGCTGCAGCCCGCGAGCGCCGGCCGCGTCGGCGCCGGGACCGACACCGTGTACCTCACCACCGCCGACAGTGAGGGCAACATCGTCTCACTGATCAACAGCGTCTACGGCCCTTTCGGTTCGGGAATGGTGGCCGATGACACAGGCATTGCGCTGCAGAACCGCGCCCGCGGCTTTGTACTCGATCCCACCCATCCGAACTGCCTGGCGCCGCGCAAACGTCCGTTCCACACCATCATCCCGGCGATGCTGTTTGACGGCGCGCAGCCCGTCGTCTCGTTCGGCGTCATGGGCGGCGACATGCAGGCGCAGGCGCATGTACAGGTGGTGTCGAATCTGGTTGACTACCACCTCAACGCGCAAGAAGCCCTCGACTTTCCGCGCCTGCACTTCCTCGACGGCAATCGGGTTGCCGTTGAAGATGCGTGCGGTGCCGACGCCATCCGCGGGCTTGCCGAGCGCGGCCATCGGATCGAGGACGAGAACGCCGCCTGGCCGCGCGGCGGATTCGGCGGCGGGCAGGCGATCATGGTTGATGCGCCGAACGGCGTATATTGGGGCGCCTCGGACGCGCGCAAGGACGGGGCGGCCGGCGGATTCTGACCTCGCCGCGGTTGGAAGCCTGCCAAGCTCCGAGCCGACGCCTGCGCCTAACCGGTGCGATCGTCATCATCAAAAATCCGACCTCTGCGCCACGCATCCGCGTCCGGTGCGACCAGTTTGCAACGTCAAGAGATGAACTTGCATGACTGCGCTGACATCCGACAACGGAACTACGGAGGCGCGGTATTAACAGCATGGCACGGGAGATGCGTGTAAGCCTGTTGTGAGATTCACGAGATGCGCACGGCGCGTGTCACCACCCCGCGGTTTGCTAGTCATTGTCGTGGGATTATGGTGTAGCGCTTTGCCCTTACCGGTGGCGGCTGGCGAGAGTGCTCGCGCTCGGTCCGAGTTGCTCTTGGGACGTGACCAGTCCGCACAACCAGGCAATGCTCGATCGGACTCACTCCTCTCCGTCATGCCGGAGGCAGCGGATCCGACGGACAACCTCCGGCACCGCGATCTCCATCTGGAGATCACGCCCTTTCTCAATGGGCTGGTCGATATGGCACAGCGGTGCGGCATCCCCATCCAGCCGATTCACGGTACCGCCGCTGGTCACCTCACCGGGGTGACCGGCTCGTTCAAGGTGAGCGAGGACCTTCCGGCCATCAGCTTCTACGCGCGGGAACACTCGCCGGAGCTCTTTGGCGCCTTCTCGTCGTCACGCCGTGGGATCAGCTGGTCGGTGGCGTGGCCGCTGCAGCAGTTCACCTTCCGACTGCAAGGCGGCAACGACAGTGAGCTCGGCTATCTCGCGGTCGGCGGTGTCGAATGGACTCACCCTGCCAAGCCAGTGGCCATCGGCATCGGGATGCCGATGAATCTACACGGTGGCGGCCAGGTTGGCGGTGTCGTGATGCTGCGCGTGAAATTCTGAACGCAGCGTCGGGTGCGAGTGCCGTTCCCTCTTGGATTCGAGTCGCGTTGAGACGCGAGCCTGCTTCCCTCGCTTACAAGCCAAACTTGCAATCCCGGGCAGACGACTGGCCCGAAAGGAGGCGGCCCGCCCCAAGCGCCGCTGTGCGTTCGTTGGTGCAGTGTTTGCTCACCGTCTTGGAATCAGCCGAGGCGCGTAGTCTCGTGCGTTGGAGCGATCTGCACGTAAGCGATGCAAAACGGGGGTAGAATCAGCGGACTGCGGTGCGCCATCGTCGGCACGATCAGCCTTTTGATGGCGTCGTGTGCGGCACGCCAGGCTGAGCCGCCGCTGGCGTCGTCGCCGCCAACCGAAAAGATCACGACTGTACAAGTGCAGGTGCCGAGTCGGGGGCAATTGCCCGCGCTGGTAGGCCGGATGCAACGACACCGCGTCCGAGAGAAGGAAACCTTGCTCGACGTCGCGCGCGACGCCGGCCTCGGCTTCAACGAGGTGAAGGACGCGAACCGGGAGATCGATGAGTGGATTCCGCCTCCCGGTCTGGAGGTCGCCGTCCCCACCCAGTGGATCGTCCCACGCTCGACCTATCGCGGCCTGGTGATCAACATTGCCGAGATGCGAATGTATATGTTCCCGCAAAAGACCGCGCCTGGCGAAGTCGTCACGCTGCGCACCTGGGCGATCGGCATTGGCGCCGATGAGACGCCGAGCCCGGTAGGGCCGTTCCGCATTACCGCGATGGACAAAGATCCGACGTGGTACGTTCCCGACTCGATCTACCGCAAAATGGATCCACCGAAGCGTCGCGTGGTGCCGCCTGGTCCCGACAACCCGCTCGGCGCGTACCGCATGCGTCTGTCCAAAGGGCTCTATTCCATTCACGGCACCGACATCGCCTGGTCGGTCGGACGGCTGACGACACACGGCTGCATCCGGATGTACCCGGAGGACATTGGCGAGCTCTTCCGTCTGGTCCGGCCCGGTATGGTCGGCGAGCTGGTTTATGAGCCGATCAAATTCGGTGAACGCGACGGCCAGGTCTTCGTCGAAGTGCACGACGACATCTACCGGCGCGTCCCCAACAGTCAACGGGCTGCCCTCGACCTCGCGCGCCAGGCGCGCCTTCTCGGCCGTATCGACTCCGAACGGTTGCGCGTCGCCGTGCGCGAACGGCGCGGCATCCCGGTGGATGTGACCCGCGGAGCAACGATCGTCGCCGCTCGTAGGTAGCAGGCGGCTGAAAAAAGCGCAGAGCACCCTTCGAGAGCCTCAGGGTGAGCGGAAAAATTCGATAGATTGAGGAGAAGTAATCGAGAAGGGATCCGCTCATGCTGAGGCTCTCGAAGCATGGGGCGGGGTTTTTCAGAGCTGCTAGCAGTGTCGGACTTGGCAGTGTCTAGCGACCACCGGGAGCGGGCCATCGAAGAGACGGCGACCGCAGGTCCTAGGAACGCTGCGTCCGATCGGGTTCTGCGAGAACGGCTGTGCGCCTTGGCGGCTTTGCGTGAGAGTGTTGTCTCAACCGGCCGCTGCGATATGGTACGCGCATGTTTCTCGACCGCGTCGGCTCCATGCTGCGGCTGTTCACGCTGATCCGCCGAACCCTGCGCCACAAGCCGACGAGTCCGTACACGGTGGGCGACCTGATCGAGGAACGCGCCGCGGCGCATCCGCAGCGGACATTCCTCCTGTTCGAGGAGCGGCGCATCTCCTACGCCGAACTCAATGCCGCCGCCAATCGGGTGGCGCATTGGGCGCACGGGCAGGGGCTGTGCGTCGGCGACCGCGTTGCATTGCTGATGCAGAATCGGCCCGAGTATCTGTTTGCCTGGGCAGGACTGGCAAAGCTCGGCGTGGTGGTCCCGCTAATCAATCCCAACCTGCGCGGCGAAACCTTGCGCTACTCCCTTGCCGCCGCGGAGGCGCAGTGCCTGATTGCCGGAGAGGAGTGTTTGGGGAACCTCGCCACGGTCGGCGGTGCGAGCGCGCCGATCGAGAGCCTCTTCGTGTGGGCCGAACCCGAACAACTCGACGCAGGAAGTGCGGGACGACAGCCAACAGACGACAGACAACAGACTCAAAGCTCTGCCGGTCCGGAAGCTGCGGCTGACGTCTGTCGTCCATCGTCTGCCATCTCGCTGGCACCGCTGCTCGCGGGAATGCCGCCACACAACCCAGATGCCCGCGTGCGTCAGGGGTTGGTGGCGGGCGATGATCTCTTCTACATCTTCACCTCCGGCACCACCGGTTATCCCAAGCCGGCGCGCATGAGCCACATGCGTTTCATCGCCATCGGCGATGGCATGGCGGGAGTCGCGGGTTACGGGTCCGCGGACGTGCTGTACTGTCCCATTCCCCTGTACCACGGCGCCGGCGGCGTGGTGGTGCCCGCGTCCGTCCTGCACGTCGGTGCGACCATGGCGCTGCGGCGGAGATTCAGCGCCAGCGCCTTCTGGGACGATTGCCGCCGTTTCGGTGCAACCGGGTTTCAATACGTGGGCGAGATCTGTCAATTCCTCCTCAGCCAAGCGCCGCAGCCCACGGATCGCACCCACACGGTGCGGGTGATGATGGGCACCGGACTGCGCGCCGACCTCTGGCATGCCTTTCAGCAACGTTTCGGCGTCGCGCGCATCATCGAATCCTACGGCTCCACCGAAGCCAATACCGCGATCATCAATCTCGACAACAAGCCCGGCTCGATCGGCCGCGTTCCGTTCAAGCAGCTGCACAACGGCCGGCTGATTCGCTTCGACGTCGAGAGCGAGACGCACGTGCGCAACGCCCAAGGCTTTTGCGTCGAGTGCGCGCCCGGAGAGATCGGCGAGTTCATCGGCCGCATCCGCGGCGCCAAGGACACCGGCGTGCAACGCTTCGAGGGGTATACGTCGGCGGAGGAGACCGAAAGAAAGATTCTCCGCAACGTCTTCGAGGCCGGCGATGCGTGGTTCCGCACCGGCGATCTCCTGCGCCGCGATGCCGATGACTACTTCTATTTCGTCGACCGCATCGGCGACACCTTCCGGTGGAAAAGCGAGAACGTGTCGACGCAAGAGGTTGCCGCCATCCTCAACGGCTTTCCGGGCGTCGAGATCGCCAATGTGTACGGCGTCGAAGTTCCCGGCGAGACCGGTCGCGCCGGCATGGCGGCGCTCGTGTTCCACGACGGCGCGCAGTTCGACGGCCGCGCCTTCTACGCATTTGCCGCGCAGCACCTGCCGCCCTACGCCGCGCCGCTGTTCGTCCGCCTACCGAAGGAAGCGGATGTGACCGGGACGCTCAAGCTGCGCAAGCTCGAGCTGCAGCGCGAAGGGTACGATCCGCGCGTGGTAGAGGACCCTCTGTACCTGCGCGACGAGCAAGCCGCGGCCTACCTCCCATTGACTGTCGAGCGCGCAAGTGTACTGGTACGCGATCGGCCGCACGGCGATCGCGCGGCCGTCTCTTCGTCTTGATGGGAATGATCCCTGAGTAAGGAAGGCAGATATGTACATCGACTACACGGCTGAGCAACGCGCCCTGCGCGACCAACTGCGCGAGTATTTCGCCAAGTTGATGACTCCGGAGCTTCAGGAGGAGTCGGAAACCAGCGAGGGCGGCGGTCCGCACTATCGGAAAGCACTGCACAAGATGGGCGCGGATGGCTGGCTGGGCATCGGCTGGCCCAAGGAGTTCGGCGGCCAGGGCCGCTCGATCATCGAGCAGTTCATCTTCAGCGACGAAGTGCAGCGCGCCGGCTATCCCCTGCCGTTCCTGACCATCAACTCGGTCGGCCCCACCATCATGCGCTACGGCTCGGCGGAACAGAAGGCCGAGTTCCTGCCCCGCATCCTGCGCGGCGACGTACACTTCGCCATCGGCTACTCCGAGCCGTCGGCGGGAACCGACCTGGCGTCGCTGCGCACGCGCGCCGTGCGTGACGGCGACTCGTACGTCATCAACGGCAGCAAGGTGTTCACCAGCTTGGCGGAGTTCTCCGACTACGTCTGGCTGGCGGCGCGCACCGATACCGACGCGAAGAAACACAAGGGCATCTCGATCTTCATGGTCGACACCAAGTCGCCCGGATACAAGTGCACCCCCATCTGGACCATGGCCGGCGTGCGCACCAACGCGACGTATTACGAGGACGTGCGCGTGCCCGCCACGATGCGGGTTGGCGGCGAGAACGAAGGCTGGGGCTTGATCGTCAATCAGCTCAATCACGAACGCATCTCGCTGGTGGCGACCGGACCCGCCGAGCGTCTCTTCGAGGAGATCCAGCAATGGGCGCAGAGCACGTGCGATGCCCACGGCCGCCGCGTCATCGATCACGAGTGGGTGCGTCTCAAGCTGGCGCGGGTGCGCGCCAAGCTGGCAGCGCTCAAGCTGCTCAACTGGCGACAGGCGTGGTCGATGACCATGGACACCTTGAACTTTGCCGAAGCCTCGACCGTGAAGGTGTACGGCACGGAGTTCGCCGTCGAAGCCTACCGCGATCTGCTCGAAGTGCTCGGCCATCGCGGGTTTCTCAAACGCGGCTCGCCGGAAGCCGTGATCCGTGGCCGCCTCGAGAAGATGCATCGCGCCGCCTTGATCCTGACGTTCGGTGGCGGGACCAACGAGATCCAGCGCGACATCATCGCCATGGCCGGCCTGGGGATGCCCCGGGAGCTGCGCTAGCGACAGGATTGCTGAACCACCAAGGTCACGCAGCGCACGAAGGCTACCGACATGAATCGTGGTTTCGTTGGTGTCCCTGCTGTCCTTTACGTCCTTTCAGCGAACAGAAAAGAGAACCCATGAATTTCGGACTTTCAGAAGATCAAGAAGCCTTGCGCGGCCTGGCCGCGCAAATCATCGGGGACCACGCCACGCACGAGCGCTTGAAGCAGATCGAGGCGGCCCCGGAGTGGTTCGACCGCGAGCTCTGGAGCGCGCTGGCGCGCGCCGATCTGCTCGGTGTCGCGTTGCCGGAGGAATGCGGCGGCGGCGGGCTTGGCTTCGTCGAGCTCTGTGTCCTGCTCCATAGTGTCGGGCGGTATTGTGCGCCGATTCCCGCGTGGCCAACCCTGCTGCTTGGTGCGCTGCCCATCGCCGAATTCGGCACACCGGCGCAGCGGCGGCAATTCCTGCCGTCGGTGGTCAAAGGGGAGACCATCCTCAGCGCGGCGCTCGTGGACACCCAGTCGGAAGAGCCGCTCGATCCGGCGGTCACGGCGCGGTGCGACGGTTCCAATTGGCGGCTCGATGGCGTCAAGATGTGCGTGCCGGTGGCGCATCTGGCGGAGCGCATCTTGGTGCCGGCACGCACGGATTCGGACAATATCGGCGTCTTCCTGCTCGATCCGAAAGCCGCCGGTGTGCAGTGCGAGCGGCAGCACACGACGCAAGGCGAGCCGCAATTTCTCATGCAGCTGTCGGGGGCGACGGTCGCGGCGGACGCGGTGCTCGGCGATCCGACCCAGGGCCATCACATCGTCAAATGGCTCGTTGACCGCGCCCTGGCCGGCTTGTGTGCCATGGAAGTTGGCGTGGTCGAACGTGCCCTGCGCATGACCGCCGAATACACGTCGACACGCGAGCAGTTCGGAAAACCGATTGCCAAGTTTCAAGCCGTAGCGCAGCGCGCCGCCGACGCGTTCATCGATGTCGAAGCCATGAAATGGACGACGTGGGAGGCCATCTGGCGTCTGGCCGAAGGCTTGCCGGCCGACGAGGCCATCGCCATCGCGAAGTTCTGGGTGGGCGAGGGCGGCCATCGCGTTGTGTACGCCGCTCAGCATCTTCATGGTGGCATCGGCATCGATCTCGATTACCCACTGCACCGTTCGTACATCTGGTCGAAGCAAATCGAGCTCACCCTCGGATCGGCGACGCAGCACCTGGTGCACCTGGGCGCCGCGCTGGCTGGAAACCGACACTCAAAATGATGAACCACAGAGGGTGGAGACGTCTGCCAGTTCTGCCCCCTCTCCCACGCTGAGAGGACGCGCGGGAGAGGGCACCAATTGCCTTGATTGAAGCGAACAAAATGGAGATGGATCATGCGTGAGGCCGTTATTGTCGAAGCCGTACGAACCCCCATAGGCCGCGGGAAGCCGATTACCGGTTGGCTCAACGGCTTTCATGCCACCCACCTGTTGGCGCTCTCGCTCAAAGGCGTGTTGGATCGCGCCGGGGTCGACATGGACGCCGTCGACCAGATCATCGGCGGCTGTGTCACCCAGGCCGGCGAGCAATCCTGCAACGTCGTGCGCAACTCGTGGTTGTCGATTGGCAATACCTACAAGGTGGGCGCCACCACCGTCGACACGCAGTGCGGCTCGGGGCAGCAGGCGAACTACATGGTGTCGGCCTTCATCAAGGCAGACACGTTTGACGTCGGCATCGCCTGCGGCGTCGAGGCAATGAGCCGGGTCGGCCTCGGGACCAACGTCATCCACGGCCCCGGCTACTTCCAGCCGTCCGACTGGCCGTGGGATACCGCCCCGGATCAGTTCACTTACGTCGAGCGTATCGCCAAGGACCGTGGGATCACCCGCGAGGCGGTGGACGCGTTCGCGCTGTCGTCGCAGAAGAAGGCCATCGCGGCGCGCGCCGCGGGACACTTCAAGCGGGAAATCTTGTCGGTGCAGGCGCCGGTGCTCGGGGACGATGGCACGCCGACCGGCGAGCTGCGCACGGTGGATTCGGATCAGGGAATTCGGGAGACCAGTCTGGAACAGCTGGGCGCGTTGAACCCGGTAATGCCCGGTGGCATTCACACCGCCGGCAACTCGTCGCAGATCTCCGACGGCTCGGCTGCCGTCCTGTGGATGTCGGCCGACAAGGCCCGCGAATTCGGCCTCAAGCCGCGGGCGCGGCTGGTTGCCGACGTCGTCGTCGGCACCGATCCGTACTACCTGCTCAATGGCCCGATCGACGCCACCCGTGCGGTGCTGAAGAAGTCGGGGATGAAGTTGAACGACATCGACCTCATCGAGAACAACGAGGCCTTCGCCGGTGTGGTGCTGTCATGGGCCAAGGAGTTCGAGCCCGACATGAGCAAGGTGAACGTGAACGGCGGGGCCATCGCGCTCGGGCATCCGGTCGGCTGCACCGGTGCGCGCCTGGTGGTGTCTGCGCTGCACGAGCTGGAGCGCATCAACAAGAGCACTGCGTTGATCACCATGTGCTGTGGCTCAGCCGTCGGCGTCGCGTCGATCATCGAACGCTTGTAGGGCTGCGTCCGACGTCTTTTCTATGGACCGCTCCGCGTTGCGTCGCTGGGGGCGTCTTCGGCTGAGGGCCCGGACTTTCTTTGGCAGGTTGACGTTGGGAACGAAACAAGCCAGCTAAACTGGTGTCCTCTCCCGCGCGTCTTTTCAGCGTGGGAGAGGGTAGGGTGCAAGCTCAGCTGAGGTAGCGAATGACAGATGCAGGTATATCGAAGACAACCCCGCCGTTGAGCGAGCAGCTGCAAGCCTTCGTCGGGCGCGAGATCGGCGCCCCCGATGTTGCCCGTGATCCGGTGAACGAGGCGATGATCCGCCAGTGGTGCGAGGCGCTGGGAGACGCCAATCCGGCCTACACCGAGGTTGACGCGGCCAAGGCCTCCGTGCACGCTGGTCTCGTCGCCCCGCCGACGATGCTGCAGGCGTGGATACTTCCGGGCGTGGAGATGGCGCGGCCGATGGCGGAGCAGCGACAGGACCTGCAGAAGCAGCTGCACCTCCTGCTCGATGCGGCCGGCTACGCCGCGGTCGTGGCGACCGATTGCGAGCAGGAATACCACCGCTACCTCAAGCCCGGGGACCGCGTCTCGGCAACGACAGTCATCCAATCCATCTCGGCGGAGAAGGCGACGGCGCTCGGCATTGGATTCTTCATCGACACACGGACGACGTTCCGCGATCAGGCCGGCGAAGAAGTCGGCTGGATGCGCTTCCGTGTCTTGAAGTTCAAACCGCATCAACAGCCGGCCCCGGTTCAAACCGGCGCGGCGACGCCCGCCAAACCGACGCGCCCGCGGCCGCCTCTCGGGCACGACAACGGGTGGTGGTGGGAAGCAGTGGCGCGCGGCGAGCTGCCGATCCAGCGCTGCAAGGACTGTGGCGTCCTGCGGCACCCGCCGCGGCCGATGTGCGGCAAGTGCCAATCGACGCGTTGGGATTCGATCACCGCGAGCGGGAAGGGCACGGTGTACAGCTACGTCGTCGTGCACCATCCGCAATTCCCGGGTTTCGACTATCCGGTGGTGGCGGCGGTCATCGACCTGGCCGAAGGCACCCGCCTGGTCTCGAACATCGTGGGCGTCGATCCCGCCGCTGTGCACATCGGGATGCCCGTGCAGCTCAGCATCGAAGCGGTGGATGACGGTTTGAAGCTGCCGCTCTTTCGGCCGGCTTCCGTATGACACGCGGCAGGTCCCACCCGGGGTGTGAGGGGAGCTGGCGTCAGCCCAATGCCTGTGACATCGGGACGGTTCGAGGTGGCAGGCACCCTTCGAGACGGCCGCTGAGAAGATGCGGCCTCCTCAGGGTGAGCGGTGTATTGTCAGGCAATAGAAGCCAGAAGCCGAAAAGACATGATGGTGGCGGCAGGCCTCTGTGCCTGCCGAATTGGGTTTCGAGACAGACCGACGGGGTACGACGATGACGAAATTGAAGACCATCTCATCACGCGATGTCCAGGTCGGCGACAAGCTCCCCGAAGTCGCCATTCCACTCACCACGACAATGATCGTCGCCGGCGCGTTGGCCTCGCATGACTTCACCTCGGTGCATCACGACAAAGCGGCGGCGCAGGCGCAAGGGATGCAAGACGTGTTCATGAACATCCTGACGACCAACGGTATGGTCGGGCGTTACGTCACCGATTGGGCCGGGCCGAACGCCGTGCTCAAGAAAGTTGCCATCAAGCTCGGCGCACCGAATTTCCCGGGCGACACGATGAAGATGACCGGCGTGGTCAAAAGCAAGGAAGCAGCGAGTGGTGTCGTCGACCTCGAAGTCGTCGGCAAGAACAGCTGGGGCAGTCACGTGACCGCGCAGGTCCGCGTGGCCCTGCCGGTGGAGAAGTGAGTATGCGGACGACGCTCAAGGACCAGGCCGCCATCGTCGGCATCGGGGCCACGGAGTTCTCGAAAAACTCCGGTCGCTCGGAGCTGCAACTTGCCGCCGAGGCGGTGCGCAACGCGCTCGACGACTGCGGCCTCAAGCCTGGTGACGTCGACGGCATGACGACGTTCACGCTCGACACCAGCGACGACATCGAAGTGGCGCGCGCCGTCGGCATCGGCGACCTGACGCTTTTCAGCCGCGTGCCGCACGGCGGTGGCGCCGCCACCGGCTTGCTGCATCAAGCGGCCATGGCCATTGCCACCGGTGTGGCGGAGGTCGTCGTCTGCTATCGCGCGCTCAACGGCCGTTCCGGCCAGCGCTACAGCGAAGGCGTCGGCGGCACCGTCACCACGTCCGACCTCATCCACTGGGGCTGGTACATTCCGTACGGTCTGCTCACGCCGGCGAGCTGGGTGGCGATGTTCACGCAGCGCTACATGCACGAGTACGGACTCACCACCCGCGATCTCGCGCAAGTCGCGGTCTCGACGCGCAAGCACGCGGTGACCAATCCGAACGCGTTCTTCTACGGCAAGCCGCTGACCATCGAGGAGCACCAGAGCTCACGCTGGATCGTCGAGCCGTTGCATCTCTTCGACTGCTGTCAGGAAACCGATGGCGGGTGCGCCGTGGTGGTCACCACTCCCGAGCGGGCACGCGATCTCAAGCAGCCGCCAGCCATGATCCGCGGCGTCGCGCAAGCCGCCGGTGCCGAGCAGGAAGTGATGACCAGCTTCTATCGCCCGGACATCGCCGCCCTGCCGGAGATGGATCTGGTGGCGAAGCAGGTGTACGCGCAGTCGGGGTTGGGACCGGACGATATCGATGCGGCGGTGATCTACGACGCCTTCTCTCCGATCATCCTGTGGCAGTTGGAATCCTTCGGCTTCTGCAAACCCGGCGAATCCAAGGACTTCATCAAGAACGGCAACCTAGAAGTCGGCGGACGGCTGCCGAGCAACACCCACGGCGGACAGCTGAGCGAGGCGTATATTCACGGCGTCAACGGCATCAACGAAGGCGTCCGCTTGATTCGCGGTACGTCTGTGAATCAGCCGCGGAAGTCGGATCACGTGCTGGTCACTTCAGGTGTCGGGATTCCGACCAGCGCGATGATTCTCGGCAAAGCGTAGGCCTGCGGCCGGCGTCTTTTCTATGGCCCGCTCCCCGTTGGGTCGCTGCGCGGTTCCAAGCCCAAGGACAATTGGACTGCGCGGCCGGTCCTTCACGCCGCAACGTTTTGCTGAAGGACAATCTCTCGCCCCGGCGCCACGGCCCGTAGGAGCTCATCGAGCTTCTCGACGCTCCGAACCGATGTGCCGCGTTCGTATCGCGCGTACGCATTGCGTGATTTCGCGCCGAGCCGCTGCGCCGCTTGGGCCAGCGAAAGACCGCTGCGGTGGCGCTGGCGTTGCAGCAACAGGCTCACCATTGTGCGTGCGTCGGGCGAGCTGACCTGGATTCGTCTCTGCCGACCGGGTGGACCTCGACCGAAAAGCCCTTGCGATTGACCAGGGTCACGAACCAGTCGGCGATCATGCCGAGTGCCTCCGTGCGGGTGCGTCCCTGGGTCATCGCATCGAATACGGGCACCTCGGCTAGCCAGAACTTCCCGTCATTGTAGACCTTGCCCTGAAAGCGCATCGTCAGACCTGCCTTCTGGCGCGGGCTAGAATTGCCGCCGCCAGCTTCTCGTTGATTTCTACGTGTCGAGGCACGGCCTCCTGGCGCTCTCCATTGGACCATACATCGTGTTTGCGTTCTGGTCTCGACCGAGACGGTCTCGGTCTCGAGGCGGAGCCGGCCGCGATCCAGCGGACGATTCGCATTGGCCAGACGTCAATCATTCTCCGGTGGGACTATCGCCGGTGGACGAAGTGGCAGCCGCCGCGAAATGAGCGCGTCCCGATTGTCGTTGATTCAATCGAGTTTCGTGGTTTGATGATCATGCTTTTCGTTGTAGGAAGGGAGACCGTGCGCCGCCACCAACTGCAATTGGGTAATGAACGCGACAGCTACCGAGCCGGTCACGGGTCTCTTGTGCGACCCTGGCGCGGTTGGCTGTGCGCTGCATTGCTCGCTGCGCTGATGGTACCTTCAGCCAATCCCGGGTTTGCCGCCGGGCATCCGGTTGTCGATGACAACGACCGCGTGGTGCTCCATGGCAACGTGCATCCGCACGCGCGCGCGGAGTTTGATGTTGGTGCCACGTCCGCCACGTTGCCGATGGATCGCATGATCCTGGCGCTTCAGCTGCGTCCCGAGAAACAGGCCGCGCTCGATCAATTGCTCGCCGAGCAACAGGACCCGCATTCTCCGAGCTATCGTCACTGGCTCACACCGGAAGAGTTCGGTGCGCAGTTCGGTCCGAGCGTTGAGGAGCTGGCAGTGGTAACCGACTGGCTGGCGGCGCATGGCTTCGTCGTCGAGGAAGTGGGGCAGGGCCGCACGTGGATCAACTTCACCGGCACGGTAGCGAATGTGGAAGGCGCGTTTCACACGCAGATCCGCAACTATGTTGTGAACGGCAAGCGGCGCCACGCTAATGCTTCTGATCCCGCGATTCCGCGCGGCCTGGCGCAGCTGGTGAGTGGCGTGGTCTCGCTCCACAACTTCCCTCGCAAGCCGATGCGCACGAACGCCGAGTCGGTTGCGCCAGCGGGGAATCAACCGCAGTACACTTCGGGCAACAGTCACTACATCTCACCCGGAGACTTCGCGATCATCTATAACCTCACGCCGCTCTATAGCGGCGGCATCGACGGCACGGGCGAGACGATCGCCATTGTCGGCCGCACGCACCCTTCTGCGACCAACTGGTCGACGTTCCGTACCTCGATGGCATTGCCGAGCAATCCGCCGCAGGTCGTGGTGAACGGCCCGGATCCCGGCGATCAGGGAAGCGACGAAGACGGCGAGGCCGATCTCGACGTCGAATGGTCGGGTGCCGTGGCGAAGCGGGCTACCATCAAGTTCGTCGTTTCCAAATCGACCGCTGCCACTGATGGTGTCGACCTCTCGGCGCAGTACATTGTGAACAACAATCTCGCCCCGGTCATGAGCACGAGCTTTGGGTCGTGCGAGTCGGCGATGGGCTCGACCGAGAACACCTTCTGGAACAACCTGTGGTCGCAGGCGGCGGCGCAGGGCATTACGGCATTCGTATCCACCGGCGACAGCGGCGCGTCGGGATGCGATGCCGGCAGCGACTCGACGGGCAGCGGACTGGCCGTCTCCGGCCTCGCCTCGACGCCGTACAACGTCGCGGTGGGTGGCACGCAGCTCAGCGAAGGCGCCGGCAGCTATTGGAATTCCGCGAACGGCACCGGTGGCACATCAGCCAAGAGTTACATTCCCGAAGTGGCCTGGAATGAGAGCGGCTCGGCGACCAGTTGTCCTTCCGGTGATACGTGCTCCGGCTTGTGGGCGACGAGCGGCGGCGCCTCGGCGATCTACGGCAAACCCGCGTGGCAGGTGTGTACGGGCGTGCCGGCGGACGGCAAGCGCGACATCCCCGATGTCTCCCTGGCTGCGGCCGGTGGGCACGACGGTTACCTGGTCGAGACGCAGGGCGCCTTATATGCCTTCGGCGGCACCTCGGCTTCGTCGCCGTCGTTTGCCGGTCTCATGGCACTCATCGTCCAGCAGACCGGCCAGCGGCAGGGCAATGCCAACCCACGCTTCTATCAACTCGGCAATGCTCAGTTTGGAGCCAGCGGCACGGCGGTGTTTCACGACATCGTGTCGGGGAACAACACGGTGCCAGGCGTGAGTGGCTATGCGTCAGTAAACGGCTACGACCGCGCTACTGGCCTGGGCAGCGTTGACGCCAATGCACTCGTCACCAATTGGAGCGGCGCTCCATCAGCTACGCCGACGTCCACGGCGGCCGCGTCGAGCACCGCGACATTCACCGCGACGCCCACGCTGAGCCACACAGCGACATTCACGCCGACATCCACGATGGCACCAACATCAACCAATACCTCGACGCCGATGCCGACAAACACGCGGACGAACACACCGACCACGATCCCGACCGCGACGCCCTCAAACACCGCGACCCCGATTCCAACCGGAACTCCGTCAAACACATCGACACCAATTCCGACCGGGACGAACACGTCGACGCCGATCCCGACCGGAACGCCTTCAAATACCTCGACACCCACCGTAACTGCCACGGGCAGTGCAATCGCGACGCCCACGCCGACCGATAGCCCGACGTCAAGTCCGAGTCCAACTTCAACGGTGATGCCGACGGCGAGCTCCACCCCGACGCCGACGCTCACCGCAACCGCAACCCCGACGGAAACAGCCACGCCGACATCGACGTCGCTGTTGGTGCGTGGCAACGGCAACAACCCGAGCCTCGACCGGAGCGGGTGCCAGCTCCAGTGGATGGTAACAACGTCGCAACCGGCGCTCGACCGGTATGGCTTGCCGAAGGTCGAGCAGACCTGTGTCGACGGCGACGCAAGCTGTGATTTCAAGCCCTCCGAGCCGGGGGTATGTTCGTTTCAAGTCGCGGTGTGTCTCAACGAAAGTGATCCGCACTTGCCGGCGTGCGTTCCTAGCGGTATCAGCAGCGTCACGGTGCGATTACCGCGGCCGACGACGAGCCGAAATGCGGTCCTGCAGACGGCGCTCACGCAGGATCTTGGGGCGTTGCAAGGCGCGCTCGTGCACCTGCTGGATCCCACGAATCAGGAGGCGGGGTACGTCAATGCTCCGCCGCTGACCTTGCCGCAGGAGAACTTCTGCAGCGCGCCGTTCATCGTCGACGTGCCGGTCAACGTGTCGTCCTCACGCAGCAATCGAAGGACCGTCACCCTGCTGACGCGCTCAATCAATGGCGCGACAACGCCGCGTGTGGCACTGTCCCGCTTGAAGCTGACGTGTAAGTCGCTGCCCGCGCTCTGACCGCTATGACAAGGGGATTTATACCGAAAGTGCCGGCGGGCGCCCTTCGAGACGCCGCCCAGAAGCAGGGCGGCTCCTCAGGGCGAGCGGTTGGTCTTTACTCTTGAGGATCTTGGCACCGCTCACGCTGAAGAGGCCCCGTCTTCGCAGGGGCCGTCTCGAAGCGTGCGCGCTTGGCAGACTGTTTGGGCAAAGCCATGACGAGGGTGGCCAGCCATGCGAAACGAGCGGCACCTGCTTCTGACTGCCAACTACGCCCGCTACCGTCCGGGGCAGCAACGCGGCCACTACGAAAGCTTCTTCGTGCGGGCGAATCATCCGCGGCGGCCGCTGGCTTTCTGGATCCGTTACACGATCTTCAGCCCGCTGCGTCACCCGGAGGCGGCGCTCGGCGAGCTCTGGGCCGTCTACTTCGACGGTGAAACTGCGAACCATGTTGCGGTCAAGCGTGAAGTACCGTTCGCGGCCTGCGATTTCAGCTCGCAAGCGTTCGATATGCGCATCGACAGCGCGCGCTTGCGGCCGGGCACCTTGCAGGGCTCTGCCACTACGGGCGCGCACACGATTGCCTGGGACTTGACGTACGCTGGCGCGGCGGCACCGCTCCTCTTGTTGCCGGAGCGCCTGTATGACAGTCCGTTGCCCAAGGCCAAGAGCTTGGTTGGTCTGCCGCTGGCGCAGTTCGCCGGTACAGTCGAGGTCGACGGCATACCCGTGGACGTTGCGGAGTGGATCGGCAGTCAGAACCACAACTGGGGTTCGCGTCATACCGATCACTACGCGTGGGGTCAGGTGGCGGGCTTCGACGCCCATCCCGAGAGCTTTCTCGAAGTCGGAACGGCGCGCTTGAAATTCGGGCCGCTGTGGACGCCCTTCATGACCCTGCTCGTCTTGCGGCATCGCGGTGAGGAGTTTGCGCTCAACAGCCTGCGGCAATCTCTGCGTGCGCGCGCGTCATTTCGCTACTTCGAGTGGGACTTCGCGACCGAGAACGAGCAGGTCCAAGTCGTTGGGCACGTCAGCGCACCGCCAGAGAGCTTTGTTGGATTGCGCTACGCCAACCCGCCCGGCGGTAGCAAGCACTGCCTCAACAGCAAGTTGGCTGCATGCGAGCTGCGCTTCACCGACAAGCGGACGCCGGGTCGACCCACGGAACTGCTGACGACTGCGCATCGTGCGGCGTTCGAAATTCTCACCGATGATCGCGCACATGGTGTGAAGCTCCAAGCGTAGCGTTCACCCAGTGAATAGGAGAATCACGAAAGCACGAAGTCTCGAAATCAGAAAAGCGAACGAGGAGTATCCCTTCTCTCTCTTTTTCATGCTTTCGTTCTGTCGCGTTTTCGTGTTTCTCTCTTGAAGGTTTGCCTGGTGCCGCATCAGGAGGTCTGAGTTTCGGAGTTTCGTACGGCTGGCTCGAGAAAGGAACGACATGGAGCGTGCGACGAAGAATGTTCGACTGGGGTTGACGCTGCCGATTGGTGGTGCGCAGGAAGCGGGCGAGCAGGCGCGCGCGGCGCGCGCCTGTGGGTATGAGGAGCTGTGGCTGGCGGAAGTCGGTGGCGGCGACGCCTACGCGATCGCCGGCGCGCTGGCGGTGAGCGTACCGGGCATGCGCATCGGGACGGCGGTGGTGCCGGCGCAAACGCGCACGCCGATGGTGCACGCGATGGCGGCGCTGAGCCTGAGCCAGCTCACCGGGGGAAACTTCATCCTCGGGATCGGCCTGTCGTCACCCAACATCGTGCGCGACTGGGGCGGGCAGCCGTATGACCGACCGTTGGTGCGCCTGCGCGAGCATGTCGAGGTGCTGCGCAAGATGCTCAGCGGCGAGAAGGTCGACTTTGAAGGGGCGACGCTCAGCGCAAAACGCTTCCGACTTGGCGGCACGCCGGTCGGCGCGGTGCCGATCTACCTCGGTGCGCTCAACGAGCAGTCCCTGCGTCTGACCGGGGAGCTGTGCGACGGCGTGGTGCTCAACATGGTGCCGGAGCGTGCGCTGCCACAGATTCTGGGCGCCGTGCGTGCGGGCGCCGAAGCCGCCGGCCGCGACGTTGCGCAGATCGAAGTCGTCGCCCGGCTGCACGTCGTGCTGACCGACGATCCGGCCATGGGACGCGGTTTGGTGCGCAACGTCTTCGGCGCCTATGCGGCGACGCCGGGCTATAACCGCTGCTTCGACTGGATCGGCTTCGCCGCGGAGGCGCGGCAGATCCGCGAGTGCTTCGCGCGCGGCGACCGTGCCGGCGTGGCGGCGGCGGTCACCGACGATCTCTGCGATGCCATGGCGGTGATCGGCGACGCCGCCACCGTGTGCGCGCGTGTCCGTGCCTACGCCGAGCAGGGGATCGACGTCTGTGTCATCAACCCGATCGCCGATCCCAGCGGTGCCACGAAGATCATCGAAAGCCTCGGTGGCGCCCTCGATGGCCTCGATCTCCGCCAAAGTGGCGTGCTGCGCGCGACTGAAAGAGGCTGATGGCTGATCGCTGGTCCTGACCATCCGCGATGAGCCATCTGCCATCAGCGTCGCTCGAGATTCCGTTCGATGTCGTCGAAGAACTGCCACCAGGTGTCCAGCGAGCGCGTCAGCGCGCCGCGGATCTTGTCCTGCAGCTCGCCGGTGGTGGCGTGGCGCATGACGATGTGATCGCCGATGTCGCTGTGCTCGCGATCCGCCTCTTCGTGGATATCCCAGAAGGCGACCTGGTCGCGACTGAGCCCGTAGTGGCGCTCGAGCGCCCGTGCCAGGGGCGCGAAGGCGCCGGGGACTTGACCCTCCGCTGCCAGGTTGATGGCGGCGGCTCCTTCGAGAAACGAGTGCTCCCGGGTGGCCGACTCGAACCAGGCGATCAGCGCCGCCGTGCCGGTGAATGGTTGTGCGTCGAGGAGATCCGCGCGGCCGAGGCCGAGACCTTCGCCGAAGCGTATGAACAGCTCGGGATGCGAGATGTTGCACCCGGAGATGCGTCCGGTTTCCTCTTCGTAGAGGCTCTCCGCCAGCTTGATGCGTTCGTCCGCAAATGGGCAGTAGGTATGCAGCCCGCTCACGGCCCGCGGGAACTCGCGCACCTGCAGGAAGAACTGTTTCGCAAAGGCTTGCAGGCGCGGCCGTGGCAGCGCGCCGGCGGCGATCGACAACCACAAGGGATGGCGACCGAAGGTGCGCTTTGCATCGATCGTGTGCTGCAACTCGCGCGTGAACTCCTGCCCGCTGATGGACATGCGTGCGTCTCCTATTGTTCCGAGTCGGGGAGACTCTGACACTGTCCGTGAGGACGGGCAAGCTGCGAGAGATGTAAGAAAATGGAAAACCGGGAACAGGGAATTGAGAATGGCGAACCGGCAAATGGCACACAATTGGCCGGTTCGCCATTCTGAATTCCCGGTTCCCCATACCGGTTTTCCATTCTTTTTCCTGTTGGGCTGCAGATCCGTCGCCATCGCCGGGTGACGCCGCGGTGCCGACACGCTACGGTTAGCAAGAGCGCAATGCCCATCGTCGCTTTCCCTGATCCGCTGACCGCCAATGCCGACGGCATCGTGGCGGTCGGCGGTGATTTGCATCCCGAGTCGTTGTTGCTCGCCTACCGGCAAGGCATCTTCCCGTGGCCGGTCGACGGGCTCCCATTGTTGTGGTTCTGCCCCGCCGAGCGCGCCATCCTCGAGTTTGCCGATCTCCACGTGCCACGTAGCCTGGCGCGGGCGCGCACGCGGTCGACGCTGCACTTTACGATCGACGCGGCATTCCCCGCGGTCATCCGCGCCTGTGCCGAGACGCCGCGGCCGGGGCAAGACGGCACCTGGATTACGCTGCAGATCGTCGCCGCATACACACTGCTGCATCGCATGGGGATTGCCCACAGCGTGGAAGCATGGAACGACAAACACCTGGTCGGCGGCATCTACGGCGTTGCCATTGACGGCGCATTCGCGGCGGAGAGCATGTTCTACCGCGAGCCCAACGCCTCGAAGCTGGCGCTGCTCCATCTGATCGAGCATCTGCGAAGCCGTGGTCTCGACTGGCTCGACACGCAGATGCTGACGCCGCACATCGAGCGGCTCGGGGCCCGGACGATCAGACGCGACGTTTTCCTCAAGAAGCTGCAGCAAACCCGCGCGCGCGGGCTCGCGCTGTTTCCGGCTTGAGCTCGAGCCGTTCCCGGAGGGTAGGGGGGGCATCGCCCACCGGGTTTGCGGCTGGCGACTTGCGAAAATGGTGGGCCGTGCCCACCCTACGGTTCTGCGAAGATGGTGGGCCATGCCCACCCTACGGCTTCTACTCCGCCCGTGCCGCCTTCGTGTCGCGTCCGGCCCACGACCAGCCGTCGATGCCGAGCCCCTTGGCTTGCGAGTAGCCGGTCGAGTAGCTGCGCACGATGCCGTTGCCGTCGACGAGCACGAAGGTTGGTGTGCCGCTGACGCCGTAGTTGACGAAGCCGGTGCGGAGATCGTCGATGGCCACGGTGTGTGGGAAGGGAAGATCCTTGAACGTGAAGAACGTGTCGAGATGATCAGGCGCTTCATCGGTGATGGCAATCACTTGTGCGCCGCGTTCCTTCTCGAAGGCGAGCACCTCCGGCAGCGAGGCCTTGCACGGCCCGCACCACGTTGCCCAGAAGAACAACAAGTGCGGCGTCCCATCGGCGAGCGACGCCGGCAGCGTGCCGCGGTAGGCGACCAGCTTGTTGATCGGCGGCGCGGTGCTCGAGAGTTTCGGCGGACCGGGCAGCTCCGGCCACTTGAGGGGGTAGGGCTCCGGCTTGAGGCTGACTTGCACGTGCTGCCGGTCGCGCAGCACATCGAGCTCGTGTGCGGTGCCGGCTGGCGTCAGCATCGTCCACTCACGGATCTGGCCGCGATGGGTGAAGGGCTGATGCGGCGGCCCGGTGACGATGTCGCCGACTTGCAGGCCGGCGTTGGCGGCCGGTGTGTCGGGGAAGACGGTCATGACCGTGGCGGCACCGTCATCCAGTTTCAACTGCTTACGCCGCTCCGCCGACGTCTCGCGGAACTGAATGCCCATCCACGCCGGCAGCGCCGCCTGCGCGCGCGTGACGTCCTCGTCGAAGGGCGGGAACGGGTCGACTGCCGCCAACGTGGTGCTGCCGGGCGCCGTGGCGGGCAGCGCCAACGCCTCACATTGTTTGAGGGCCGCATACGTCGCGCGCTCTTCGGGGGTGGCGCGGGTGGCGATGTACACCTGCCCGGCGATGTCCGTCAGCACGGTGCGCATTCGTAAGATGACCGCCAACCGCACTTCCATGCGATAGGTCGAGGCCGCGGCCGCTTCGCCTTTGTCGTGCAACAGCTCCAGATGCTCTTCCGTTCCGGGATGAGCCTCCGTGAACGGCGTGAGTGCCGCGAGCAGGCTGGCCTGTAAGCGTCGCCGGCCGTCGGCATCCGGATTGTCCACGGCGTCGGCCACCAAACGCTCCTTCCATTCCGGCTGAGCGGCGAGGAAGAGGTCGACCTGCGCCTGGTTGGCATCGAAGAGCGTTCCTTTCCAGGCGTTCGATACGGCCTGGAATTGATTGCTGATGTCCGGCAGTTGCTTGCCTTGCGCGTCGAGCTCGGCCAGCGAGCGCGGGCTGAAGCAGCCGTACGCCACGCCGATACGATCGAGCAGGCGGATCTCTGGTTCCCACGCGCCCTTGTTGCGCCAGGCCTCCGTCAGCAGCTCATCGACAAGCTGGGTGAAGCTCACGCCGCGCTCGCTGGCGACGCGGCCCAGGAGGCGATGCAGGTATTCATCCGACGTTGTCAGGGGCACGTCGGGGGACGCATCGCTCACCAGGACGCGGGCCTGTGCCGCGGGAAAACTGCCGCTGGCGGCCAGCGCTTGAATGAAATGAAACGAATGACCGACGTTGTCGCGGCCGCGGTTCTCCGGGTAGCAGCCGTAGGCGCGGCGCTCCGGTGTGGACGAGAAATAGCCGCACACCGCCCCGCTGGGATGATCGGCGTCGCCATCCGTCCCGACGAGATACGCGAACGATCCGGAATAGCACTGTGACATCAGTGCCACGACACGCACGCCGGGCTGAAGCTTGGCGAGCATGGCTTGCAGCTCGTGCACCGAAAGGGTTTCGTTATCGCCCCACAGGGTAATGCGGTTGTCGGTGAGATCCTTGGGATTCTTGGTGCCGTGATCGGTGACGTACAGCAGGAGGGTATCGCCCGGCGCGAGCTGTGCTCCTGCGGTGTCGAACCATTGGCCGATGGCTTCCTTCGTCGCCGGGTGCAGCTCGGCGCCCGGAACCTCCGAGGTGACGAAGGTGATCGGGGCGCGCAAGGGACCTTCGATATTGGTGCCGGCGACGCGCCACAGTTGCGGCGCGGACTCCGGCTCGCGCACCGCGAGATCGGCTCCCGGGTCCGATCCGTCGGCGTTGAAGATGCTGATCTGTTCCGCCTTGATGCCGGCGGATTGCAGCACGCCGAGCAGGTTTTGGACATGCAGCAGATGCGATTGGTAGTTGCTGCCGGGATCGTGCCCGCCGTTGATCATCAGCACATGCAAATGCCCGCTCGGTGGGACGGTGACCGGTGCTGCCGCCGGCCGCACCCCGGCAACCGCCGCTGCTTGAGATGGTGACCCGCGTTCAGCCCGCAGCGGGCATCCCACCAACACCGCTGCCATGACCATGCAGAGCGCGACGGCGGCGGCGGGCGAACACTGACGACGATGCGACGACGATGAAGGGAGCATACCTGTGAGCAACGGATTCGGAGATGGCGGCGATCGTAGCAGACGCCGCTCGGGTTGAGAACCGTGGGGAATTCGAAAGAATTTGAGAATTGGAGGATTTGAGGGTTGGAGAATTGGTTTCTTGGACGAAGGCATTCTGATACATCCTCCAATCTTCAAATCCTCCAATTCTCCAATTCTCTAAACCCCCGATTCTCCCATTCCCCAATTGACACCGCTGCCGCAATCCCCCAAATACCTGCCTATTCCAATTTGGAGGATGCATATGGCTCTCGATCCGCAAGCGCGGGCGTTGCTCGATCAGATCATCGCGATGGGTGGGCTGCCGTTGGAGCAGATGTCGGTTGCCGATGCGCGCAGCACGCTCGCGGCCGCCGTAGCCATGCAGCAGGGCCGGCCGGAGGCGGTTGCCCGCGTTGAGAACCGCACCATCCCCGGCGCGCAAGGGGACATGCCGGTGCGCATTTACCATCCGGGTGGCACCGGCGCGTTGCCCGCGTTGGTTTATTTCCACGGCGGGGGCTGGGTGCTCGGCAGCATCGATTCGGTCGATGCCATCTGCCGGTCACTCGCCAGCCACGCCGGGTGTGTGGTGATCTCGGTGGATTATCGATTGGCTCCCGAGCACAAGTTTCCGGCGGCGGCTGAGGACTCGTATGCGGCGACGCGTTGGGTGGCCGCCAATGCCGCCGCTCTCGGTGTCGATCCGACGCGGCTCGCCATTGGTGGGGACAGTGCCGGCGGCAATCTCACCGCGGTCGTCGCCCTCATGGCCCGCGATCGCGGCGGCCCGGCGTTGCGGCTCCAGCTGCTCATCTATCCGGTGACGGACTCGGTGTTCGATACGCCGTCGTATCGCGACAATGCTACCGACTACTTGCTCACCAAGAGCGCGATGCAGTGGTTTTGGGACCTCTATACGCGCGACGCCGCGGATCGCATCAACCCGTACGCCGCCCCGCTGCGCGCGTCGAGCCTGCATGGCTTGCCGCCGGCACTGGTGATCACCGCCGAGTACGACCCGCTGCGTGACGAGGGCGAGGCCTATGCCGCGCGCCTGCGCGCCGCCGGTGTTCCGACGGAGCTGTCACGCTACCACGGAATGATCCACGGCTTCTTCGGCATGTTCGGTGTGATCGACGAGGCGAAGCGCGCGGCCGAGCAAGCCAGCGGCGCGTTGCGAGCGGCGTTCAAGTAGAAATGCGGGGAAAGCGGTTGGCGGTTAGGCGGTTGGCGGTTAGGGAAAATATCGGCCCCTAACCGCCAACCGCTTAACCGCCTAACCGCCTTCCTCCTACCAGGAGGCTTCCATGCGTATAATCGACTGCGACGCGCACGTCATCGAAGGGCGCGAGCTGATGAACGAGTTGATGCGGCGTTTCCCCGACCAGCTGCGCGTCACCGACACGCCGGAGGATGGCAGCGCCTTGATCATCGAGGGAAGACGCTATCCGCAGGCGTTCGGTCCCGGCGCCGGCTGCCGCGCCGAAGAGGGCTTGTGCGTCGATCGCGGCGCCAACCCGTTCACTATTGAAGGCGTCCTGCACGACGCCGACCGCGAGGGCATCGATACGATGGTGTTTTTCCCGAGCGTCGCGCTCGGCCTGCCGGCGTATACGGATCCGCAGTTTGCCGGCGAAATGGCGCGCAGTTACAACCGCTGGCTTGCCGACTATTGCCGTCAGGCCAACGGCCGGCTCTGCGGCGTCGGCCTGGTGCCGATCGAGGACGTTGCGGCGTCGATCGAGATCATGCGCGAGAGCAAGCGCCTGGGCTTGGTGGCGACGATGATTCCGGCGGCGCTCAGGCAGCGCAATCTGGATCATCCCGACCTCGAGCCGTTCTATCGCGCTGCCACCGAGCTCGACATGCCGCTCGGCATCCACGGCGCGCCGGGCATTCATCTTCCCAAGTTGGGCTCCGAGCGGTTCGACAACTATCTGCAGGTGCACTGTGTCAGCTTCCCGTTCGACATGATGGTGGCGGCGACGGCCATCGTCCTGGGCGGCGTTCTCGAGCGGCATCCCAAGCTGCGCGTCGCCTTCCTCGAATCGGGTGTCGGCTGGGTGCCGTACTTCTTCGATCGTATGGACGAGCACGTCGAGAAGCGTGGGCGTTTGACGCCGGAGTGCAAGCGCGCGCCGCGAGAGTATCTCCAGCGCGGCCAGATCTACGTCAGCTGCGAGCCGGAGGAGAGCGCCGTGCCGTTCGCCGCCGCAACCCTCGGCCCCAATTTCATTCTCTACGCCAGTGACTACCCGCACTGGGACAGCGACTTCCCCAACTCGACGCGCCCGCTACGCACGCGGACGGATCTGGACGACGCGGTGCGGGCGCGGATACTGGGGGAGAATGCGCGCGTGTTCTACGGGCTGAAGTGAGCGCCGGCAGCTGGCGGAATCTTCTATGGACCGCTGCCGCCGGAGGCTATGGGCTGCCGATTCCGACAGCCTGCTCGGCCTCAAATTGCTGGGCATCCATTGAGTGCCGCCAGCACGCCCTTTAGCAGCTCGTCGATGGTCAGGCGTCCGTCGACGTTCGTATCGAACGCCGGGCACTCGTTCGGGTACTGACTTTCCAAAAGTGCATTGACACCGGTCAGCAGCTCGTCGATGGTCACGTTCCCGTCGGCGTCGCAGTCGCCCGGACATGCTGGCGCCACTACTACCGATCCATGGACACACGCGAGCGGTACCTTTTGGCCATCGGGATCGCTGCTCTCTTGACCGCCACATCCCAAGGGAAACGTCCCGCGCGGCGCCGTCGGCGCAATATCCACGGTGCAGCGAAAGAGCACCGAACCATCTTCAATCGCCTGCGTATTGTCGAGGGCGAGGATCAACGCGCGTACTCCGGTGCAATCGACGCCCGGTATGCAGGTTGAAGGCTGGAAGCTGAAGCCGCTGGCCGGTTTGTCGATACTCGGGTTGACCGTGCAGTCCGGGCCTCCATTGCTGCGGGCGGCCACGACGAGCTGAGGAACGAACGTGACGTCCACCTGGACCCCGGCGACAGGCTGCTCGGCCGCGTTGAGAGTTACCGGAATCGCCACCGACTGCCCAGGTCGTGCAGCCGCCGAACCCACCACCACCGCCTCTGCCGGAGATACGACCACGGAACCATTGATACACCCGAGTGCCGCCGCATGCGCGTCCGGGGTGCTCGCTTGCACCTCGGAACAGACGAGAGGATGGGGCAGCGGTTCCGCCGCGTCGGCGATCTCGACCGCGCAACTGAATAGCAGCGCGCCATCGGCAATCGGCTGGGTGTTGTCGAATGCAATGATCACCGCACGAACGCCCGTACAATTCGTGCCTGGGCTGCATCCTGGAGGCTGGAAGATGAAGCGGCTGTCTGGCTTGTCAATGCCCGCACTCACCTCGCAATCCGGTTGTCCGTCGTCGCGTGCGGCAATCGGCGTTTGCGGGTCGAACGCCATGTCGGCTTGTACTGCCGCGACCTGCTCGCTCACCGCGGTGAGCGACACGAGGACTCGTACTGTTTGGTTGGGTCGTCCCACCGCCGAACCGATGACGACCGCATCGGGGAGCGTACCTGGCGTAGGGGTGGAAACCGCCGTTGGCATGCGTGTTGGCGCAATGGTGGTGATCGGAGTCGACTGCGAGATGAGCTGAAACACCTGGATCCGATACGCGCCAGTATTGTCGTCTTGAATGCAATCGGACACTCCAAAACTCAGCGGTCCGGCATTGGACGGGAGGGTCACCACGAAATCGTAGGTGTGACCATCCGGGTCATATGCGGGCATCGCCGGCGGAATCACCGCACCGATTCCGTCGATGAACGTGATGAAGTTGTTGGCGTTGTTTGGTTCGCCATCGCAACCGACAAGAGGGAAGCCATTCTGCCAGCCGATGTTCAGCTGGTAGTAGCGCGTGTCGAACAGCGGACCGAAGCCGGGATAGTCCACCGGAATACCCGACGGCACATCATAGAATGCGTCGTTGACCAGCGCGCCGTAGCTCTGTCCAAACCCGGATACGATCACCTCCACGGGACCGCCGTAGCTACCCACTGTCGAGCGTGACAGTGCAGTAAAAGGCACGGTCAACAACTCGCCTGCTCCGTCTCGTACGAAACTCTGCGAGATGCTTTGGCCGCCAGCGCGCGTTGCCGTGAGCCCGGTTGTCGCCACGATAAGGCCGACGAGCAACCCAGGGATGACTTTCCTATAGCGGTGTTGGTTCATGCGCTCCCCTCCTGCCGCCATCGTTCGAACCGATATCATCGGCTTCGATGGCAGCTTGCGCTGGGACCTCAATAGCTCATTTCAGGAAATTGCGGAAGCTTGTATCAGGCGCTTGAGCTTGAGACGTCGGTGCTGCCGAGTCAACGTTCGTTTCCTCAAGCGCTGGCTGATGGCAGATGGCGTATGGCTGATGGTCGGCACCATATGCCATCGGCGATCAGTCATCAGCCCAAGACGCTCGTCGGGGCGATACGGGAACCGCCCCATTCGCGTCGCCAATTCGACGCGCCGATTCTGGCGGTTCCCGAACTGCCCCTACGCGCGAAAGGTTCGAACCCGAAAAAATCGACAGTCCCTTGTGGGAGAAAGGGTCAGGGGTGATGATGTTTTTTGCCTCTCCGCTGCCGATACCGCGACGGCGACACTCCGTACTCCGTGCGAAAGCTGCGGATAAAATTCGACAGGTCATCGAAGCCCACATCGAGCGCGATCGCGGTCACCGCGTCGGGTGTGGTCGTCAGCCGCCGCGCGGCGTCGCGCAGGCGCGCGCGCAGCAGCCATTGGTGCGGCGTCACGCCGGTGACCGCCTTGAACGCCCATACCTTGCCCGGAGGGGCATCAATCAGAATTTCCTTGCGGATGGAAGCCATCGGTCGTTCTCCTTTCTCACGATGAACCTGGAGCGTTCTGTAGCGCCGGGAACAGAGTGGGCGCTTGGCAAAAATCGCTCTTCGCAATCTGGCGGAGTTGAAAACCTGCAGCGACCCAACAGAACAGGCCGCGGAATGCCGCGGGCCCCGGACCCGGCGATCGGAGATATGGCCGGCCCGCGCTCACCGTTGGCATCGGATCTGCTTCGTTGGCATCCGATCTGCTTCTGCGACGCTTGAGGAGCTCAATTGCGTTGAGCCGGTGGGACAAACCAAAGCACGGACGGCAAACGAAAGAGCGGTGAAGAGCGCGTTTTCATGGTCGGGCGACGGCCGTTGCTCAAACGACAAGACCGAGCTGATGGTCCAGAGCCGCGCCCGGAAGATGGGCAGTCATGCACAATCGTGCCGTTCGCCTGGGCAAGACGGCGCCGCGGCGCGCTGGTGGCTCCGGGTGTCTGAAGGGTGAGCGCCTTGGAGATGAAACTTTCGAACCGTCAGACGGGTCGGGCGACACGCGCACCACTTCGTCGTCGATGCTGACGGTCACGACACGAGGTCAAACAGATCAGAAAGGATGCGTTCAGTGATGAAGCACCGTCGAGAGAGGACAAGCGGGTGGAGCGGAACCGTCGCATGGGTTGCGGGCGCGGCGTGCGCCGCCGTCATCGGCATGAGCCTGCGTGCCTTGGCGGCCGGCGACGTCACGGTGGGCTTCATCTACGTCGGTCCGAAAGATGACTACGGCTACAACCAGGCTCACCACGAGGGTGCGGAAGCGATCAAGAATACTCCGGGCGTGAAGATCCTCGAGGAGGAGAAGGTGCCCGAGACGCTCGACGTGCAGAAGACGATGGAGAGCATGATCAACCTGGACGGTGCGACGGTGCTGTTTCCAACCTCGTTTGGGTATTTCGATCCGCATCTCCTGGCCATGGCGAAGAAGTATCCGCAGATCCTCTTCCTGCACTGCGGCGGCATGTACGACGCCGCCAAGCACCCGGGCAACGTCGGCAGTTATTTCGGCTATATCGACGAGGGCCAGTATCTCAACGGGATCGCTGCCGGCTCCGCGACCAAGAGCAACAAGCTGGGCTTCGTCGCCGCCAAACCGATTCCGCAGGTGCTGCGGAACATCAACGCATTCACCCTCGGCGCGCAGTCGGTCAACCCGAAGGTGACGACGACGGTGATCTTCACCGGGGACTGGGCCGACCCGGTGAAAGAAGCCGAAGCCTCGAAGCAACTGATCGACGGCGGCGCCGACGTGCTGACCGCGCACGTCGACAGCCCCAAGGTGGTTGTGCAAACCGCGCAGGAGCGCGGCGTCCACGTTTGCGGATACCACACCAACCAGTCGGCCCTGGCTCCCAAGGCCTATCTGACCGGCGCCGAGTGGAACTGGGCCACGGTCTACAAGAACTACATCGACAAGATCAAAGCCGGCGAGATCGCCCCCGACAAGCCATGGCAGCATCTGGTACGTGGTGGGATGAAAGACGGGTTCGTAAAGATGTCCCCATATGGCCCCGACGTCTCGGCTGAAGCGAAGGCCAAGATTGATAGCGTCAAGGCACAGATGATGGCCGGAACCTTTGTGATTTTCAAAGGGCCGCTGACCGACAACAAGGGGAACATCGTGATCCCGGCGGGCACAGCCGAGGTGCAAACAGATCCGGTGCTCGAAAAGATGAACTACCTGGTGGCAGGCGTCGTTGGTGACACTGGCCTTTAACAGACTGCTGAAAAAGCGGGGAGCATCCTTCGAGAGCTTCAGGGTGAGCGGAAGATGTCACTAGAATCGGAGAGGGGATCCGCTCCTGCGGAGGCTCTCGAAGCATGGGGCGGGGTTGTTCGGCAGCCGGCTAAGCGCGGTGCGGGCGCGACCGGAAGATAGGGAACAGCCGTGCAATCAATGGACAGCATCGAGGGCTCACCCGTGCTGAGCCAAACAGCGGCAGGTCTGCTGAAGACGTCTCCAGAGCAACGGCGCGGCAGTCGGACTCGGTCGGTACGCGTCGCGCTTGCACCGCTGGCAGAGTCGGTGATCATTCAGGGTGGTGTGGCGCTGCTCTCCCTGATCATCTTCGGAATCTTTCTCGTCGTCGCGGCTGGGCAGAACCCACTGTCCGTCTACGCGGATATGTGGAAGGGCTCATACGGCACGCGCTTCTCGCAGAGCGCCTCGCTGGCCAAGGCGGCGCCTTTGATGCTGACCGCCTTGTGTACCGCCCTGCCGGCGCGGCTGGGAATGATTGTCATCGGGAACGAAGGCGCACTCCTGTTGGGTGGGTTGATGGGAGTTGCCGTGGCGCGGATCCTCGGGCCGGGCATGCCATGGGTGACGATTCCGGCGATGCTCCTTTTCGGGGGCATCGCCGGAGGTGTCTGGATCGCGATCGCCGGAGGCCTGCGCCAGTTCCGCGGTGTGAATGAAACCATCAGCACGTTGCTGCTGTATTACGTCGCGTTAGCGATCTTCAATTTCACCGTCGAAGATTTGATGCGCGATCCGACCAGCCTCAACAAGCCATCCACGATACCGATCGGCGAGGCGAACATGATCGGGGCCATTCCCCACCTTCCGTCCTGGTGTCCCGAGATGCACTGGGGGTTGGTGATCGGCATCGTCGTCTGCGCCGCCATGTATGTCCTGATGGACCACACGACCTTTGGGTTCGCGGCGCGCATCGTCGGTGGGAACGTGAAAGCGGCGCGGCTTCAGGGGCTGCCCATCACCATGATCGTGCTGACCACGTGCATGCTGGCCGGCGCGGCCGCCGGCATGGCGGGGGTGATCGAGATGGCGGTCGCCGAGGGCAAGGCGAACGCCTCGCTCAATGCCGGTCTTGGATTCGCCGGCATTCTCGTGGCCTTTGTGGCGCGCCAGAATCCGTTGGCGATCGTTCCGGTGGCGTTGCTGTTCGGCGGCATTACCGCGAGCGGTGGCCTCGTGCAGCGTCATTACGATCTTCCGGACGCCACGGTCAAGGTTTTCACCGGGATTCTCTTCCTCGTCGTCCTTGCCAGCGAGATGTTCGTTGGCCGCATCAAGTGGCTGCAATACAAGGAAGGAGAGGGTTGATGAATCCGGTGGACGCGGCGAACGGGCTGGCTCCGGCGGTCGGATTGTCGCCGGTTGCCGCGGTGTTCTTCGCCCTTGTCGGCGGCGCAATATCCTTGAGCACGCCGTACCTCTTCGTGAGTTTGGGCGAGTGCCTCACCGAGCGCAGCGGGCGCGTGAATCTCGGTCTGGAAGGGACGATGATCCTCGGCGCGGTCTCGTCCTACGCCGTGGCCTATCGGGTGGCGACGGCGAGCGTCGCCCTGACGTGGCTCGCCCCGTGGCTTGGGGTGTTCGTCGCGGGGCTGGTCGGCGTGGCGATGGGCTGGCTACACGCCTACCTGTGCGGCAAGGAGCGCGTGAATCATATTGCCGTCGGCATCGCGCTGATGGTCTTCGGCGTGGGGTTGGCGATTTACTTCGGCAAGCCGTACATCCAACCGAAGGCGCCGCATCTGCCGGCGCTGGCGTTGGGCGACTGGAGCTCGCACGAGGCGATCCGCTCGGCGTTCAAGATCAACGCCTTGTTCATCGTCGGGCTCATCGTGGCGCCATTGCTGGCCTGGGCGCTCACCAACACGCGCTGGGGCATGATTCTGCGGATGGCCGGCGAGAGCTCCGACGCGGCGCGCGCCCTGGGATACTCGGTCAACCGCGTGCGGATGCTTGCCACCTGTGCCGGCGGCTTCCTCGCCGGTATCGGCGGATCATTCTTGTCGCTCTACAATCCCGGCATCTGGGCGGAAGGTTTGTCGCGTGGGCAGGGACTCATGGCGGTGGCCCTGGTGATCTTCGCACGCTGGAATCCGCTGTACTGTCTGCTTGCGTCCTTGATGTTCGGCGCCGCCGAGGCGTTGGGCCCAGCGCTGCAGAATGCCGGGCTTAGCCGTGGCTATCAGCTCTATGCGGCGGTCCCTGCAGCGGTCACATTGATCATCATGATCGCCACCTGCACCACCAAGCGCAGCCTCGCCGGCGCCCCGGCGGAGTTGAGCGTGAATTGATGGCTTGCCTGGGAAACGCCGCGAACAGATCATGGGGGGAGGCGCGCGCTGGGGCGCAGCGCATGTCGCTCTCCAGATGCGTGCACCGAACGGCTGCGACCGGATACTAGGAGCCCGCGATGGTACCCAAGACGATTGAGGCCGCTGACCCGTACCCGTGGCCGTACGATGGTGATCTGCGACCCGCCAACACGGCGCTGATCATCATCGACATGCAGGCCGACTTTTGCGGCGCGGGCGGGTACGTTGATCGGATGGGCTACGACATCGGACCGGCGCGCGCCTGTATCGCGCCCATCTTCGGTACGCTCACGGCGATGCGTGCCAAAGCCTACCACATCCTCCATACCCGGGAAGGACATCGCCCGGATCTCTCCGACCTGCCGGCGAACAAACGCTGGCGGTCGCGTCGTATCGGTGCGGGAATCGGCGACCCCGGTCCCTGCGGCCGCGTCCTCGTGCGCGGCGAACCGGGGTGGGAGATCATCCCCGAGCTCACGCCGCTCGACGCTGAACCGATCATCGACAAACCCGGCAAAGGTTCGTTTTGCGCCACCGACCTGGAGATGGTGCTGCACCAGCGCGGCATCCGCAATCTCATCTTGACAGGCATCACCACCGACGTGTGTGTGCATACCACCATGCGCGAGGCCAACGATCGGGGATTCGAATGCTTGCTGCTGGAGGACTGTTGCGCGGCTACCGATCTCGGTAACCACCTGGCCGCCATCAAGATGATCAAGATGCAAGGCGGGGTGTTCGGCGCGGTGTCGACCTCCGGGGCTCTGCTGGAAGCCCTATGACTCCGGGAGTGAACGACGGCGCCGAGCCGTGCTCCTCCCCGCCACCGAGCCTTGAGGTGATCGATCTGACGATGCGGTTCGGGAACTTCGTTGCGCTGCAAGACGCCCAGCTCAAGATCGGGCCGGGAGAGTTCCACGCGCTGCTTGGGGAGAACGGCGCCGGCAAGAGCACGTTCGTCAAGTGCGTGATCGGCTACCAGCAACCGACGTCCGGCCAGATTCTCTACAACCGCCGCGAGGTCGCTTTCGGCAGCACGCGCGAGGCGCATGCGGCGGGCATCGGCATGGTGTATCAGCAGTTCACCCTGGTCCCGAACATGACCGTGGCCGAGAACCTCGTGCTGGTGCGCAACCTGGTCCCCAAGGTGGTCAATTGGCGCAAGGAGCTGGCCGACCTGAGCGACTTCATGGACCAGCAGCCGTTTCAGGTCCCGTTGAAGATTCCCGTGCGCTCGCTGTCGGCCGGACAGAAGCAGAAGCTCGAGATCCTCAAACAGCTGTACTTGAACCGCAAGCTGCTCTTCCTCGACGAGCCGACGTCGGTGCTGACACCGACTGAAGCCGACGAGGTGCTGGGGCTTCTACACGAGAAGACGCGCCGCCAGGAGCTGACGATTCTCATCATCACACACAAGTTCCGCGAAGTGACGGGGTTCTGTGATGCCGTGACGGTGTTGCGGCGCGGCTGCTTCGCGGGCCACGGCAAGGTACGTGACCTGAGCATCGACGAGATGGCGGCGATGATGATCGGCACGGAGAAGCTGACTGAAGCGGCGCCGCGTGACGCCAGTGTGGTCAAGCAGCCGCGCTTGGTGATCAAGGATCTGTATGCCAATGACGATACTGGGGCGGCGATGCTCGCGGGGATCAATTTGACCGTGCATACGGGGGAGATCGTGGGCATTGCCGGTGTCTCCGGGAACGGCCAGCTGCAACTGGTCGAGTGTCTCGCCGGCCAGCGTGCAATCGCCGCTGGCTCGATCGCAGTGCGTGGCGGCACGTACAAGCCGATCCGCAAACAGATCCGCGAGAGTAAAGTTCGCATCCTTCCGGAAGTGCCGCTCCACAATGCCTGCGCCCCGGACATGTCGGTTGGCGACAATATGGCCATGTCCGATTTCGACGTGCCGCCGATCGCGCGGGCGAAGGCCTTCGTCTCGCGGGCCGCGGTGAAGGACAAGGCCGAGCGTCTGATCGGGATGTTCTCCGTCAAGACGCCGTCGGCGACCTCGCCGATCCGGAACCTCTCGGGCGGAAACGTTCAGCGTGCGGTCCTGGCGCGCGAGCTGTCGGATGCCTGCGACGTGTTGATCACGGCGAACCCCTGCTTCGGCCTCGATTTCATGGCCACCGCCGACATCCGCGCCAAGCTCATCGACAGTCGCAACGCCGGGGCGGCGGTGCTGCTGGTCAGCTCGGACCTCGACGAGCTCCTGGAAGTCTCGGATCGGCTCTGCGTCATGTTCGATGGACAGATCGTCTACGAGACGACGACTGCCGAAGCCGACATCACCACGATCGGCAAGCACATGGCGGGTCGGGGCGGTTGACCGTCGCGGAGATCGGACCCGGTACCGCCCCGAGGAGCCTGTATGCCGACTGTTCGCGCTCAGCCGTACGATTACACTTTCGAGCCGGCAAGTTTGGCATTGCTGGTGATCGATATGCAGCGCGACTTCATCGAACCCGGCGGTTTTGGTGCGTCACTGGGCAACGATGTCTCGCGCCTCCGCGCCATCGTTCCGACTGTGGCCCGGGTGATTGCGGCCTGCCGATATGCCGGCGTGCTGCTCATTCACACTCGGGAAGGCCATCCCACAGACCTGCGTGATTGCCCGCCCAGCAAGCGCACGCGGGGCGGCGCCACGCTGCGCATCGGCGACCACGGACCGATGGGCCGCATCCTGATCCACGGCGAGGCGGGACACGACATCATCCCGGAGTGCTATCCGCGCAGCGGCGAAATCGTGATCGACAAGCCCGGCAAGGGTTCCTTCTACAACACCGAGTTGAGCGGGATGCTGCAGTCCAGAGGGATCACGCATCTGGCACTCATGGGTGTGACCACGGAGGTATGTGTGCAGACGACGATGCGCGAGGCCAACGATCGCGGCTATGAATGCTTGCTCATCGAAGATGGCACGGAGAGCTACTTCCCACATTTTAAACAGGCCACCCTCGAGATGATTCGCGCCCAAGGGGGCATCGTCGGTTGGACGGCGACTGCGGCGCAGTTGATCGAGGCATTGGGATGAAGGATCCCGCTGACGCGAAAACTGCCGCACGCGGCGCGGCGGTGCCACTGTCGATCTACCCGATGCCGCCGTTCGGCGAACCCCTCGATGTTTCTTGGGAAGACCTGCGTCCGGGCGTGCAGGCGGCATGGCTGTATCGACACGACCCCGACGGGCCAAGCGCAGCGTTGCTGCGTTATCAGCCCGGTGCCAGTGTCCCGGAGCACGAGCACCTGGGGTACGAGCATATTTTCGTCTTGCAGGGGGCGCAGTCAGACGACAGCCGGACGTACGCGGCGGGGACCCTCACCGTATTTCCACCCGGTCTGAGCCACCGCATTGCCAGCGCCACCGGGTGCATCGCGCTGGCCATCTGGACGGGCCCGATTCGGTTTACGCAGGAGCCCGAATGATAGATCTTGAACGGTTCAGCGCGCCGCGACGTAGGCGCGCCACCCGCCATACCGAGTGATCTCGGTGGCGCCGGCAAGGCCCCAGGGCTCGCAAACGAAGCCGGTGACCCACCTGCCGTCGTCGAGCTCGATCTGGCCCAGGCCCAGCGGTGAAGGGATCCCCGCCAAGAAGCGGCCGATCTGCGCGCTGGGCATGTCCCACACTTCAACCGCGATTGCCGATCCGCCAGTGCCGACGCGCTCGAGCCCTGGTTTCGGCGGCGTGGTGGCGAGCGCGTACAGCCGATAGGCCGGCGCGGTGTGTGCGGCGCACAGCAAGGTGGCGCCGCGCGCGACCAGTTCGCGGTTGAGCGGCATGCCCGAGAGGTGCGCGCCGACCACCGCAATCGCGTGACCACGGGGCACCGCGGCGGGCGACCGCCGCGCTGGTAGCGCGTGCCGGGTTGCGCCCATCGGCAGGCCGGCGCTGGCATGCAGCGTTGCGCCGAGCGCACAGAGGAAGTGGTCGGACAGCGCGCGGCCGATCAGGCTGATGCCGAACGGCAAGCCACGCGTGTCGATGGCCACCGGTACGGCAATCGCGGCGAGGTCGAGCAGGTTGACGAAATTGGTGTACGTCCCGAGCGCGCGGTTGCAGGTCAGCGGATCCGTGGCCACTTGTTCGAGGCGGAAGATGGTCGGCGCGGTCGGCAAGACCAATACATCGATCGTCTCCCACGTCGGTGCGGTCGCCGCCCGCAGCTCGGCGAGCTGGTACTGCGCCTTGAACGCGTCCACCGCGGTATAGCGGGTCGCCGCGCTGATAATCTGCCGGGTAACCGGATACAGAGCCTCGGGCGTGTCGGTGATCAGCTTGGCGATCGCCGCGTAGCGTTCGGCTACCCAGGGGCCGCCGTACAGCAGCGCCGCCGTTTCGGCGAACGGCACATGGTTGATGACGACCCGCCGCCCGCCGAGTTGTTCCAATCGATCGAGCGCCCGCTGGTACAGCCGCTCCGCTTCGCCGTCGCCGAAGAAGCGCAGATCGTGATCCTCGGGGACGCCGAAGCGGAAGCCCGCTGGTATCTGGGCGGGGCGCGTTGGCAACCTCTCTTCCACGGCCCGGCTGTAGGCGTCGGCGGGATCGAAGCCCTGAATCACATCGAAGACCGCCCATGCGTCGTCGCACGACAAGGCGAAGACGGAGACGCAGTCGAGCGTCCGGCACGCCGGCACCACGCCCGCGGCGCTTACCACCCCGCGGGTTGGCTTCAGGCCGACGATGTTGTTGAAGGCGGCCGGCACCCGACCCGAACCGGCGGTGTCGGTGCCCAGCGCGAAGCTCACGAGGCCCGCCGCGACGGCGATCGCTGACCCCGATGAGGATCCGCCCGCGATGTACGCCGCATCGAATAGCGACTGCGGCGCGCCGTAGGGCGACAGCGTCCCCACCAAGCCGGTGGCGAACTGGTCGAGATTCGTCTTCCCGATCGGGATCGCACCCGCCGCGATCAGGCGCTCAACTGCTGTCGCCGAGCGTGCCGGCGTATAGGCGAAAGCGGGACACGCCGCCGTCGTTGGTCGCCCGGCGAGGTCGATGTTGTCCTTGATGGCAAACGGCAACCCATAGAGCGGCAGCTCCGCGGCGGCGCGGCCGGAGAGAGCGCGCGCCCGGTCCATTGCCTCCATCTCTGGAACCAGGTCGATCCACACCTTGTCGTCGCCGCGCCGGGCGATTCTGGCATAGACGGCGTGCACCACCTGCTCGGGCGTAACCGCACCCGAGCGGTAGGCGGCGCGCAAAGTCGTGAAGTCGACGCTGCCGGCCTGACTGTCCCAGTCCATTCCGCAGAGGGTCTTATCCCCTCGGCGCCGCGCGGGCAACGACGGTTGTGCGTCGACCGCTGCACCATCAACGGCATCGATGGTAGCGAGGGCGTGTTGCAGTTCCGACCCTGCCGAGTCTGCTGCTTCGCGGCAAAGGCGGAAGACTCGGTTCTCCGTTCCGGGAATACCGCGCGGATGACGAAGCATTACGGGGCGGGGGGAAGGAGCTCTTGCAGTGCCGGGGCGGCGGTGGCGAGGAAGTCGGCAAGATCTCGCTGGGCGCGCGCCTCGCGCCGATCCCCGAGCCCGCGGTAGGCGCTCGCGTGAAATTCGAGAAGCGAGCGTGTCCATGGCGGATAGATAGGGATTGGAAGGTTCCGACTTCTCGTCCTTCGAACTCAGCCACGCTGAGCAACCGGCAGACATTGAGCCACTCGTGTAGCCCGTTGACCGTATGCGGTACCGATTCAACCCGGCCGTACCCGATGGGGGTGTGGCGCCATACAGCCGTTGCGCCACCAGGCAGGCCGCGGCACCAATCGCCAGGTCAGCGGCGGCGGCGTATTGCGCTTTCAGTGCATTCCGTGGCGCGGCCACCTCGGCTCCGACGGTCCGCCAGTCGTCGTCGTGTCTTCGGGGACTAGAAACCGCACGCCCTTGCTCGAGCCCGTGCGTTCAATCCCGGATCTTTGGATTTCCTTTGTCATAGCGAGCGCGCCTGTGTTATGCGCCGAGATGCGTGACACGCGGAATTCACGAGAAAATAAAGTGTGGGCTCTTTTCTCCGTTCGCAGGGCGTCGAGGCCGTCCGCTTTCCTCGTGTGTCGGGGCGAACCCGGCGTACGGTGGCACATCCGAAGGAGGCGTTTGATGGTGCAGCGCTCGTTGAGGTTCGGTGTCCTATGGCTGCTCGTGGGCGCCGTGTCGACCCTGGGGAGTGCGAGCGCCGCCGCGCCGCCATGCATCGGCAATTGCGACGGCAGCGGAGCTGTCACGGTGGATGAGGTCATCACCATGGTGGCCATCGCCCTCGGTAACGCGCCGCTCTCCGGCTGCACCGCCGGCGATGGCGATGGCGACGGCGAGATCACCATCGATGAGATCGTTGCCGCCGTGCGCAACGCTGTGAATGGCTGTCCACCCCCGGTGCCGACGGCGACGCCGTTACCGTCGCCGACTCCCACCAGTGCGCCCGATACCGTTCGGCCGCTCGTCTTCTTCAAAGAGTCCGCGTCGGTTGCGGCCAACGGCGACTACCCACCCGCGGCCCCCAAGGCGATCTGTGGTGCCGACGACCGCCGCTTTCTCGTCGAGCTGGCCACCGGAAACCCGTTCAACTACAAGGTTCCGAAGCGCCTGGCCGATATCAAGCCGTCGCCTAGCGAGATCATGGTCTCCGGCGTCGCCGTGGATGCGTCGCTGGGAGCGGGAGATTTCCCTTTCGATCACACCTTCGGCTCCGACTTCAACATGGACGTGACTCCCGACCCGCCATACATGCTGGCGGCGCAAGGTGATGCCATGGAGATCGGCGGCCTGCACGTCGAGCTGGCGGAAGGGCAGCTGCCGCACGAGGAAGCGCCAGCCGGTCCGGCAACCGGACAGCGCTGGTCGGATATGTCGGACCGCTCGCGCCAGGGGATCTACATGCGTTTCGTCCCGCAGGCGGGCGATCGCGTTCTGGTGATGGGGCATTGGATCATTGATTGCGGACACACCAACTTCGACACGGAGCTGCATCCGTTGACCTTCATGGCCAGCGGACGCGCCGTGGGAACCAAGACGGTGGTGAACGCGTTCTACAACCCGTACCGCGAAACCGAGCTCTACCACCCCAATCCGGCGCAGGCCGTCGCGTTCGGCGACCCGTCACGGCTCACCGACCCGGTTGCCGTGCCGTTCCCGAAGGCGCTGATCACCGACGTCCTGCGGCTGCAGAACCTCGGACCGGTCGGTTACCAGTCGATTGATCATCTCGAGTCCTGGGCGCTGCTCGAACCGAATCAAACCTCACCCGTCGAATGGCGCGTGTGCGCCCCGGCCGGCAGCTCCGGCGACCGGCTCGACATCAAATATCACTGGATAACCCGCCCCGGCGTCCACGTTGACGTCGTGGCCGACGATGCCTCGAGCTGCGCCCAGGTGCGCACCTCCCTGGGCACCGCAACCATCGCACCGCCGCCGGCGCGGGTGTGCGTGCTGCCGTGGGATTTCTTGAACGCGGAGGCCGCGGACGAGGCGGGCATCCCGGGTCTGGATCTGCAAGCCAAGCTCGATCCCTACGTCGGGGCGCAGTTCAAGGGCGGGCTCGAACCGGATCCGATCCTCAACTGCTACGACCCGCTCACCGGGCCGGCGCTCGAGGACGAGCCCACCGGGACGCAAATTGACGTGCGTCCCGACCAGCTGCTGCCGTTCTATGGGACGATTACGGTCGAACGCAAGTGAGGCAGGTTGATAGGTTGTTGGGTGTTAGGTTGCTGGGCTGTCCGCCGCTACAATCGTAACAACCAGCAACCTAACAACTTAGCAACCTATCATCAAGTATTTCCGCCGCGACGGCGGCGCCGGAGATGTCCATCTCGGCCGGTCGCCGCGGTTGTGCGAATACCGCATCGAGGGCGTCGGACCAGCGTCCGCCGTGGAGATCGTCGTTGCTGATGAACGCGTGGGGGAGGTGCGCCGCGATGCCGCGGACGAGGCATGCGTATTCCGCGAAGCGGCCGCGCGGCGTGTAGATCATGGCGGTGCCGTTGGCGATGCAGTCGGCGACGATCCCGTAGCCCGGCTTGGTCATCACCACGTCGGCGGCGGCGACGAGATCTTCGTAGCGTACGCGACGCGCCGCGAGGTCGGTATTCGAAATGAGCCGGCAGTTTGCAGGCAGCGTCGCACCATGGCCTGCCGATTGGGTGGCGACGAAGGTTACTCCGCGTGGTGCCGTCGGTGCGGTGGTCAGCTCCACCCCAATGCCACCGAACGACAGCAGTACGATTCGCTCATGCGGCGGCAAGCCGAGCCGCTGGCGGGCATCGGCAGGGGAGAGCACCGCGCGCCGCGCCACCAGTGGAATGTCGCGCCGGCGCGGGAACGCGCTCAAGTCGCCGTGGAAGGGTAGGCGTAGCAGCTCGGTTGCGTACGCGTACGAGGCGTGCAGGCCGTCGACGACCAGTTGGTAGGCCGGCAGGTCGCGCACGTAATCGGCGTAGATCCAGTCCCACGAGAAGTTGGCCATTGCGATCCCGGGCACGTCGAGCTGACGGGCAATGTCGAACGCCAACGCCGGGATGTCGGCAAACACCAATGTGGGGCGCAACGGTTCAAGGCTGTGTACCGCCGCGGCGATGATCTGCTGTTTGTGTGCCGCCAACTCCGCGTATGCCTGCAACGTGGCGAGCGGATCGAGCGTCAGACTGTCGCGCTGCACCGCGCCGACGTCGAGCTGCACGCGCGTGTAGGTGAACGGGCCGCTCAGTCCCGTGTCGATGAACCACCGCGGTACGGTGGTGCGGATGTGCAGCGCACACTGCGGCCGGCGGATGCGCAGCGCGCGCAGCACTTCGAGGACGCGCACGGCGTGGCCGAAACCGTGGCCGGAGATGTAGCAGACGAGGGTTTGGGGTCTCATGGCGACGCGGAAAATTCAGTCCACAGAACAACCCTCACCCCCTGACCCCTCTCCCATTTTGGGAGACGGGTTAGGGGTGAGGGCGCTTGCAGGCCTTCACGCATATCTCACGACGCTGCGAATGCTCTCGCCGTGGTGCATGAGGTCGAAGGCCCGGTTGATCTCTGCGAGCGGCAGCGTGTGGGTGATGCACTCGTCGAGCTTGATGCGCCGCTGCAGGTACCAGTCGACGTACTGCGGCAGCTGCGTGCGCCCGCGCGTACCGCCGAAAGCCGTGCCGCGCCAGGTGCGACCGGTGACCAGCAGGAACGGTCGGACGTGGATTTCTTCGCCGGCGCCGGCGACGCCGATGATGATGGCTTGCCCCCACCCTTTGTGGGTGCACATCAGCGCCTGGTTCATGACCTCGACGTTGCCGATGCACTCGAAGGAAAAGTCGACGCCGCCGCCGGTCATCTCGACCACCGCCTCGGCGACGTTCGACACGTCGTTGGGATTCAGGCAATCGGTCACCCCGAACTGTTGCGCCAGGCCGAATTTCTTCGCATTGGTGTCGATGCCGATGATGCGTGCCGCGCCGGACATGACCGCGCCTTGTACGACGGAGAGGCCGATGCCGCCGAGACCGAAGACGGCGACGCTGGCGCCCGCATGAACCTTGGCGGTATTCAGCACGGCGCCGATGCCGGTGGTGATGCCGCAGCCCAGCAAGCAGACCTTTTCGAGCGGTGCCTCGGGCCGAATGACGGCCAGGGCGATCTCGGGGACGACGGTATACTCCGCGAAGGTCGACGTGCCCATGTAGTGGTGCAGCATGCGTCCCTTGTACGAGAGGCGGCTGCTGCCATCCGGCATCAGCCCTTTGCCCTGCGTGGCCAGGAGCGCGCCGCACAAGTTGGTCTGCCCGCTCAGGCAGAACTTGCAGTTGCGGCACTCGGGAATGTACAGCGGGATGACGTGATCGCCAACCTTCACGCTGCTGACGCCCGGCCCGACCGCCTCGACGATGCCGCCGCCTTCGTGGCCGAGCACGGTGGGAAACAATCCGGACGGATCGCGGCCGCTCATCGTGTAGGCGTCGGTGTGACAGACGCCAGTGGCGACGAGTCGCACCAGGCATTCGCCCGCTTTCGGCCCGTCGAGATCGATCTCCTCGATCGCCAGCGGCTGCTGTGGCGCCCAACAGATGGCGGCTTTGACCTTCATGTTCCCTCCTCGGCGCTGTCTTCCATACCGCGCTGGATGGTGGACCGCCAGCGGGCGCCCGCCGAAAGGGCGCGCGCCGCTGGGCTACGTGAGGCAGCGTCTTCTCGGCGTCTCCGCGACCGATGCCGTCCAGTTCTGCTGCCGCTGGAACGGCGCCAGCTGATGTGGTAGCGAACTCCAGTTGAGAGACTCTAGAATGAGAACAACTGGATCGGCGATCCGTATCGTAGCGTGGGCTTTGGCCGCTGTGTTCATCACCTTCCCGGGGTGCAGCAAGAAAGACGTCGGTCCCAAAGGCGGCGGCGTGTTCTACCAAAAGACGGCGAGCGAGTTCGTGCCGCTGTTCCAGGGGAGCTCAGTGGAGATGCTTGCGCGGGCGGTACCGATTGCCGGCGTTGCACGCCCAAGCTTCCTGGTGAAGTTCCCGAACACGCAGACGACCGAGGTGCGTATCGGAGTCGAGCTTGCGGATGGGAAAGATGGAGTATTTCAACGGGTCGACGTGACCAGCGCGCCGGTCGAGGGGCAAAAGTGGATTTACACGGTGACCCCCACTGCCGATCTGCCGCCCGGCCTCTGTGCAATCGTGGTCGGCGTCGACGATCAACTCTCGGCCGACAAGAACAACGTCTATCCCTTTACCATCGTGGGCGACAAACCCGCTCCAAAGTGATTCGCGTCCCCGCGGTGTGCGACCAACGCGCAGCCGTATTCCCCGCCTGTTGCGCGTATGCCATAAGTCTCCTCCAATCGATGGAGGAGATCTGCAGATGCGACGACACCTTTGGCTTTCGACCGTACGCTCCAGCTTCGCAGCATTTGGAATTCTGCTTGTCGCGGCAACGCGCGTCCACGCGCAGGCCGCGCCGGAGCTCCCCCAGCCCAGCCCCCATGCGCGTGTCGAGCAGCGTGTCGGCCTCACCGACTTCGCGGTCGACTACTCCAGCCCGGGGGTGAAGGGCCGTAAGATCTGGGGCGGCCTCGTGCCCTACGATCAGCTCTGGCGCACCGGCGCGAATGCGTCCACGACGTTCAAGGCCAGCCGCGACTTCACCTTCGGCGGCACCGTTGTGCCGGCGGGGACATACTCGGTGTTCACGATCCCGGGAAAGAAAACCTGGACCGTGATCCTCAACAGCAACCTCAAGGTTGCCGTGACCCAGGGGTATGATCAAAAGGATGATGTCGCCCGCGTCTCGGTGGAGCCCCAGAGCGCACCATCGCGCGAGCGGCTGGCGTTCGAGTTTTCCGATACCACCGACGATTCTACCAGGCTCGACCTCGATTGGGAGAAGCTGCGCGTGTCGGTGCCGATTACGGTCGGTACCACGGCGCAGGCGCGCACCAACATCGACAAGGCCCTCGACGACGCGTGGCGTCCGCATTTTGCCTCCGCCCGCTGGCTGCTCGACAACAACGGTGATCTTACCCAGGCGCTCGGCTACATCGACACCTCGATTGCGATCAAGCCGACGTGGTGGAACAACTGGGTGAAGGCGCAGATTCTCGCCAAGCAAGGGCACACCACGGAGGCCGTGGCTGCGGCCGAGCAGGCACAGACGCTCGGGAGCGGCGATCCGGTGTTCGAGAACTTCTTCAAAGGCGACGTGGCCAAGGCGATCGCCGAGTGGAAGAAGAAGTCCTGACGGTGCCGCCACGCAGCCGCGCCTCGCAGCTGTGGCGGGCCGGAGCGACCCAACGGGGAGCGGATCGCCCAGAATGACGCCGGCCGCAGGCCCGGACGTCTTCGCGGCGTATCTGTCGGGCGGCGCCGGCGCATTCTTTGCCGGGCATTACGCGAACCCGGCAGACCGGCGCAGCGCCGTGCTGCGCGCCGTACGCCCGCTCGCGCCGCTGGTGGCTGACGTTCTGGTCGAGCAGAATGCCCGCCTCGCACCCAGTGCCACGCGAGCGGCGCATCTGGCGGCGCTGCGCGGTGGCGCCGCCGCGGTGGTGACCGGACAGCAGGTCGGTCTGTTTCTTGGACCCCTCTACACGCTGTACAAAGCCGCGGCCGCGGTGCGTTGCGCCCGCGCGTTGGCGGCGGAAACGGGGCAGCCGGTCGTGCCGGTCTTCTGGCTGCAGACGGAGGATCACGACCTGCCTGAGATCGCGGTATCGCATGTGCCGTGTGAGCTGGGTGCGCCGCTGACCCTGCGGCTCCCGGCACCCTCCTACGAGCACATCGCCATCGCGCATCGGCGGCTGCCGGAGGAAGTCACCACTTGTCTGAATCAATTGCGCAGCGCGATCGTCAACCTCCCGTATGCGGAGCAGCACCTCACGCACCTGGCACGGCACTATCGAGCGAGCGCCGGTTGGGCCGAGGCTTTCGCCGGTGTGTTGGCGGCGCTGTTCGCGCCGGAGGGACTGGTGCTGATCAATCCGCGCGACCCGGCGCTGGCGCGCGCCGCCGCGCCCATCCACGCACGCGCGCTCGCCGACGCCGCGCCGTTGGCGGCGGCGCTCACGGCGCGCGGCGAGGCGCTGCACGCCGCCGGCTTTGCACCAACGGTGCACGTCCGCGCCGGCGCGCCGTTGTCGTTTTACCATCCCGATGGACCCGCGGCGCCACGCGTCCGACTGATTCCGGCGGCGGATGGGTTCGCCGAGCTTGGTGGCGACCGGCAGCATTCATTTCCGGCGTTGCAGGCGGCGCTCGCCGCCGAGCCGCTGCGGTTCAGTACCAGCGCGTTGCTGCGCCCGATTCTGCAAGACAGCTTGCTGCCCACCGCGGCATACGTCGGCGGTCCGGGCGAGGTGGCGTATTTTGCCCAGCTGGCGCCGCTGTATGCGGCCTACGAGCTGCCGATGCCATTGCTCGTGCCGCGCGCCCGCTTTCGGATACTCGAGGCCAAAACGCTTCGGCTTCTGGCTCGCTTGCAGCTCGACCCTGACGAGGCGGCGCACTCCGAAGATGACATCCTGGCGGCGCGTCGGCGGACGGATGCGACGGTGCTCGACCGCGGCGCACTGACGGGCGCGCTGCTCAAAACGTTCGACGCCGCGTTGCACGACGTACGGGAGCGCATCGAGCGTGCGGGGCAGGGGATGACCACCGCGATTGAGAAGACGCGCGCCACCGTCGAGATGGCGGTTTCCAAGCTCGCCGCGAAATACGACAAGGCGCTGTTGCATCAGGAGCAATCGGTGGTCGACGACATACGGTCGGTGAAGCAGCGGCTGTACCCACATGACATTCCCCAGGAGCGCTTCTATGGCCTGGCATATTTCGCGGCGCGTTATGGCGAGCGTGCTTGTGTCGAGCGTGTGCTTGCCGCCGTCGATCCGTTCGACCCGCGCCCACGAGATTTGAATTGGCCGGGGCTCGACGCGTGAGCCAACTCGGTAGAAGTGCTCCGCACGGCGACGCCACGGCAGGCGGTTCCAGCGGACCGGCGCAGCGCGGCCCCGCCGCGCTGCGCATCGGCATCGTGTGTTATCCGAGCCTCGGGGGGAGCGGCGTCATCGCCTCCGAGTTGGCCGTTGGGCTGGCGCAACGCGGACATCGGGTGCATGTCATTGCCAGCGCCCCACCGAGCCGCGCTCTACCGCAGCATGATCACCTGTTCTTTCACGAGGTCGCGGTTTCCGACTATCCGCTCTTCGAGCATCCGCCGTACGCCTTGGCGTTGGCGGCGGCGATCGTCGAGGTGACGAGCGCGCAGCGGCTCGATCTGGTGCACGTGCATTACGCCGTGCCGCACGCCGCCAGCGCGTACCTGGCGCGCCAGGTGCTCGGACCAGCCGCGCCGCGCATCGTGACCACGCTGCACGGCACCGACGTGACGCGGGTCGGCAGCGATCCGAGCTACGAGTCCATTACGCGCTTCACGGTCGCGGCTTCCGACGGTCTGACGGTGCCGTCGGATTTCTTGCGGCGCGCGGCGCACCGCTTGCTTGGTCTGCCGGAGGAGCCCTCGATCGAAGTGATTCCGAATTTCGTCGACACCGATCACTTCACGCCGGCCGACGCACGCGATCGGCTGCGCTTCAATGAGCTTTTCGCCGCGGTCGGGGGTGAGGTGCTCGGCGCCGATGCGCCGGTCCTTTTCCACGTTTCGAACTTTCGCCCGGTCAAGCGCATGCCGGATGTCGTGGAGGTGCTGGCGCGTGTGCGCCAACAGATTCCCGCGCGCCTCGTGCTCGTGGGCGACGGTCCCGAGCGGACGCAGGCGATGCAGCGGGCGCGCGACCTCGGCGTGGCAAAGAGCATTTGCTTTCTCGGGAAGCGCGCCGATTTCGTGGAGTACCTGCGCCACGCCGACGCCTTCGTGCTGCCGAGCGAAAGCGAGAGCTTTGGTGTCGCGGCGCTGGAAGCGCTGAGCGCCGGTGTTCCGGTGTTTGCATATCGCGTCGGTGGTTTACCCGAGGTAGTCAACGAGTCGGTGGGCCGGCTGGTTGAGCCGTTCGACGTCGGCGCCCTCGCCGCTGCGCTGCTCGACGTGGTCACTGACCCGACCCGGCACGCGCAGCTGGCGCGTGCCGCGCGCGCCCACGCGCTGGCCCACTTCCGCCACGCGCCGGCGCTCGAGCGCTATGAAGCCTACTTCCGCCGTGTGCTGGCGCGGGCTGCTCTGCACTCTGGTTTGCAAGGACGATGACGATGATGATTCTGCCGAAGCAACCTCCCCCTGGCCCCCTCCTTACCAAGGAGGGGCCGCGGGAGGTCACGCCAGCTGGAGTGATGTTGAAACGATCCGTCCCCGTCTTCCTGATTGTCTTGACGCTGGTGGTACGGGCGTCGGCCGAGGAGCCGTCTATGCACGCTGGAACGCTTGCTCATGCGCTCGATCGCGTCGCCACCACCGGCCGGGTGCTCTATGTCGGCGCTCATCCCGACGACGAGAATACGCGGCTGTTGGCGTATCTGGCGAACCACCGGCATCTCACCGCCGCCTACCTGTCGATGACGCGTGGTGGCGGTGGCCAGAACCTGATCGGCCGCGAGCAGGACGAGCTGCTGGACGTCATCCGCACCGAAGAGCTGCTGGCGGCGCGCCGCCTCGACGGCGCGACGCAACGCTTTACGCGCATGCGCGACTTCGGTTACTCGAAGACGGCGGACGAGACCCTGGCGATCTGGGACCATGAGCAAGCCCTCGCCGATGTCGTGTGGGTCATCCGCACCTTCCAGCCGGACGTCATCATCACGCGCTTCGACGAGCAGCCACCGAATCACGGCCACCATACGGCCTCGGCGATCCTGGCACGCGAGGCATTCCGAGCCGCGGCGGATCCGAGCCGCTTTCCGGAACAGCTGAGCGGCGGTGTCGAGCCGTGGCAGGCCGACCGCCTCCTGCTCAACGTGCCGCAATGGCGCGAAGGACCACCGCCGGCAGGGGCGTTGACGCTCGACGTTGGCGCCTACGACGTGCGGCTGGGGCTGGGTTACGGCGAGTTGGCGGCGCTCTCGCGCAGCCAACACAAGAGTCAGGGCTTCGGCGTGGCCGGCGAGCGCGGGCCACTCATCGAACGCTTCGTTTCCGTGGCCGGCACGCCGCCGAGCAAAGACATCCTCGAAGGAGTCGAGAGCAGCTGGGGACGCTTCGGCGCGCCCGGCAGACGGGTCGACACGGCGCTGCAGAAAGCCCGCGCAGCGTTGGATCGAGACCATCCCGAGCGCGCAGTTGCCGCGCTGCTGCAGGCGCAGCAAGCGCTCGAGGCCCTGCCCGACGTGCCGCGCGTGCGCGACGCGCGCGCGGCGCTCGACCAGATCATCGCCGCGGCGGCCGGTGTGTTCGTGCGTGCGACCGCGGCGCGCGCCGGGGCCGTGCCCGGCAGCACGGTGCCGATCCACCTCGAAATCATCCGACGCCAGCCCGGAAGCATGAGCCTGCAGCGCGTGGTATTCCCCCACGTCGCGCCCGTCGAGGTGAACGCGGCGCTCGATATCAACGAGAAGCGCGAGCTGTCGTCCGATGTGCCGATTCCTGACAACGCGCCGATCTCGACGCCGTATTGGCTCGCCGAGCCTTCTCTCCCGGGCCGTCAGATCGTCGCCGACCAGCGCCTCGTCGGTGCCCCGAAAGGCCCGGCACCAATCAGCGTCGGCGTCGACCTGGCCGTGCGAGGCGGTCACGTCCATCTCGATGTTCCGGTGGTGTACGCCTGGACGGATCCGGTGCAGGGCGAGCGCCTGCGGACATTTCTGGTGGTGCCGCCGGCGACGGTGACGCCGGCGCGCCAGGCGGTGATGTTTCCGAATAACCAGGCGGCGAGCGTTGCGCTGCGCATCCGCGCCGGTCAGGACGCCCTCCGTGGTGAGGTGAACCTGCATCTGCCGGCGACGTGGCAGGTCGAGCCCGTCAGCTTGCCGGTGCAACTGGCGCACGCGGGCGATGAGACCACGGTGCATTTCCAAGTCACGCCAGCCGCGAATGCCGCGGCCGTGGAGATTCATCCGGCGCTCGAGGTCGGTGGCCGCAGCTGGTCGTACCGCGAAGACGACATCGATCATCCGCACATTCCGTTGCAGGTCGTCCTGCAGCCGGCGCGGCTGCGGCTCGTACCGTTGAGGTTGCAAGTGCCGCACGGGCGCGTCGGCTACATCCAGGGATCGGGTGACACGGTTGCCGAGGATCTGGCGCACGTCGGCGTCAATGTGCAGCTGCTCGATGATGACGAGATTCGCAGCGGTGATCTCAGTCGCTACGCCGCCATCGTCGTCGGCATTCGTGCCTACAATACCCGCGACGTGTTGCGCAGCGCGCAAGCGCGGCTCATGCACTACGTGGACGACGGTGGCACGCTGGTGGTGCAGTACAATACGAACAATCGGCTGGCGCCGCTGGACATCCCGATCGGGCCGTTCCCGCTGACGATCGGGCGCGACCGGGTCACGGACGAGACGGCAGAGATGATTGCGGTGAATCCGCAGAGCCCGGTTCTGCTCACCCCGAACCACATTGACGCCGCCGACTTCGCCGGTTGGGTTCAGGAGCGCGGCCTGTACTATGCCGAGAGCTGGGACCCGCGTTACGAGCCGATCTTCCGTGCCGCGGATCCGGGAGAGCAGCCGCTGCTGGGAGGACTGCTCGTGGCGCGCTCTGGACGCGGGCACTTTGTGTACACCGGGCTCGGGTTCTTCCGGCAGTTGCCGGCCGGCGTGCCGGGCGCGTACCGGTTGTTTGCGAATTTGATTGCCCTGAAATGAGCGCGCGCGACAGGGCTGATGCGGCGCCGGAGGTTCCGCCGCCGCTGCTGCGGAGTTGGCGCAATCTCTACGTCCTTCTCCTGGCGGAGCTGGGCGCTCTCGTCCTCCTGTTCTACGGCTTGACGTGGTGGGCTTCCTGAGGCTGGCCGCGTGAGTGCTCTCGACTGGGCGGTCCTCATCGGGACCATCAGCTTCATCGGCATCTATGGCGCGTGGAAGACGCGCCACGTGCGCGACATGGAGGGGTATTTTCGCGGCGACAGCACCCTGCGTTGGCCGACCATCGGCCTCAGCATCATGGCAACGCAGGCCAGCGCCATCACGTTCCTGTCGACGCCGGGGCAGGGGTACGAAGACGGCATGCGTTTCGTGCAGTTCTACTTTGGGCTACCGCTGGCGATGATCGTGATCAGCGCGGTGTTCGTGCCGATCTACTATCGCCTCAAGGTGTACACCGCCTACGAGTATCTGGAGCACCGCTTCGATGCGCGCGTGCGCTACCTCGGCGCGGTCCTGTTTCTCATTCAGCGCGGCCTGGCGACCGGCATTACCATTTACGCGCCGGCGATCATCCTCAGCGCCATCCTCGGCTGGCCGCTGAACCTCACCAACCTGGCGATCGGCCTGGTGGTCATTGCCTACACCGTCTCCGGCGGCACGCAGGCGGTGAGCCAGACCCAGCGGCAACAAATGATCGTCATGCTGGCAGGGATGGTCGTCGCGGCGCTGCTCATCGTCGTGCGATTGCCTGACACCGTGTCGTTGCGTGCCGCACTCAAGCTAGCGGGAGCGCTCGATCGCATGAACGTCGTGAGCTTCGATCTCGACTTTCACAACCGCTACAACTTCTGGTCGGGAATCGGCGGCGGCTTCTTTCTCGCGCTGTCGTACTTCGGCACCGATCAGTCGCAGGTGCAGCGCTATCTGTCCGGCCGCTCGGTGACCGAGAGTCGGCTCGGGCTACTGTTTAACGGCTTTTTCAAGGTACCGATGCAGTTCGTCATCCTGCTCATCGGCGTGCTGGTTTTCGTATTCTATCTGTTCACGCAGCCGCCGATCTTCTTCAATACGCCGGCGCTGGCGCGGGTCGAGCACAGCGCGCAGGCCGCGGCGCTCAGTGCGCTGCAGAGCCGGTATGACGACGCCTTCGCCGCACAGCGCGCGGCGGCGACGGCGTATGTCGGAGCCCTCGAAGGTTCGGCGGAACAACAGGCGGCGGCGAAGGCGAGCTTGCGTGCGGCAGCGGCGCACAGCAACGAACTGCGGGGCGAGGCGAAGGCACTGGTTGCCAAGGCCGTCCCGAATGCCGAGACGAAAGATGCGGACTACGTCTTCCTCAGTTTCGTGCTGCGGTATGTCCCGAGCGGGCTCGTCGGCTTGCTGATCGCGGTGATTCTCTGCGCCGCCATGAGCGCGACCGCGAGCGAGCTGACCGCACTGGGATCGACGAGCACGGTCGATCTCTACAAGCGCCTGGTCGGCGGCCCAATGTCACCGCGCCAGGATCTCTTCGTCTCCAAGCTGTTCACCGTCCTGTGGGGTCTCGTCGCCGTCGCCTTCGCGTGCTTCGCCGGGCTGCTCGACAATCTGATCCAGGCGGTCAACATCCTCGGTTCGATTTTCTACGGTACGGTGCTGGGCCTGTTCGTGGTGGCCTTCTTCGTTCCGCGCGTCACCGCCACGCCGGTGCTGATTGCCGCGCTGGTAGCGCAAGCCGCTGTCATTATGGTGTTCTTTGCGTCGGATATCGGATTCCTGTGGTACAACGTCATCGGCTGCGGCATCGTCGTGGTCGTGTCCTCCGGTCTTGAGGCCATTGGTGCCGGGTCAACGCTACCGCGCGCCCGCTCACGAGGCCGGTGATCCAGTGGCGGTGGAATTGACGCTGCATGTACTCGACATTACGCCACGATGAGATGAGATGAGATGAGATGACCAAAAGGCTTGACGCCGAGCATCGCCGTATGGGAGGGTGATTCACTTCCAACCGAAAGACAGTCAGGAGGGGGCACAATGAGAACGCCGGTTGTTCGCCTGTTCGGAGCACTCACCGTGGTGGTTATCGGAACCCTGGCGTCCTCATCGCCGGCCGCGGCGAGCGGTGTGGTTGGTACCGGCACTCCGGGGAGTTGCAGCGAGGCTGCCCTCAACACCGCCTTGGTCGGCGGGGGCAGCGTCACGTTCAATTGCGGAGCTAACCCGGCGACGATCACGGTGACATCTGAGAAGACAATCACCGTCGACACCAGCGTCGACGGTGGTGGTCTCGTTACGCTCAATGGAGGTGGCACGACAGGCTTTTTCTTTGTTTCCGGTGCCACGCTCAACGTTGCCAATGCCACCCTGACCGGGGGAAAGTCTGAATACGCTGGTGGCGCCATTGAGGTCCAGACGGGCAACCTCAATGTGATGAGCTGTACGTTTTTGAATAACCTCGTCGATGCCAGTGCTCGAGAAGACGGCTATGGCGGTGCCATCTCCAACGACGACCCGAATGGCACCATCAACATCACCAGCAGTACCTTCACAAACAATAGGCTCATCGCCAGCGTCTTCCCCAACGGGGGCGCCATTTTCAACCAGGGGACCGCGAACATTACAAACACGACATTCTTTCGTAATACGGCGATGGTCACCCCTGGAAGTGTTTTCGTCAGTGCCGGGGGTGCGATGGCAATTCTCGGAGGCGTTGTGATGGTGACGAACTGCACCCTTTCTGGTGATAGTGCCGCGTCCGGGAGCGAGATCCACATCCAGAACAGTACCGGCATCGTTAAAAACTCTATTGTTGATGGCACTTGCTCAGGGGTTCTTACGGATGGTGGCCACAACACCGGGTCCAGGTGTGGCCTCGGTACAGTGAACAACCCCCTGCTGGATCCCGCCGGTCTGGCCGACAACGGTGGGCCAACCAAGACCATTGGGCTGCAGGCAAGCAGCCCTGCGATCAACGCCGGCGACCCCTCGGTGTGCGCCGCAACACCGGTAAACAACCTCGATCAGCGCGGCTTTGTCCGGCCCGGCGTCGGTGCCACGAACTGCTCGATTGGCGCCTATGAGTACAACTCAGTGGGCACGCCAACGCCCACGGTCACACCGACGCACACTACCACCCCGACCCCGACGTTGACCCCCACCCTGACGCCGACAGGGACCGACACGCCAGCGCCCACGGTCACACCCTCTGCCACCGCGTCGCCATCTCCCCCGCCCACACAGACGAATGCTCCGACCTCGACACCGACCAACACCCCGACCGAGACGCCGACGAATACGGCGACGGCAACCCCATGTGGTGGCATCACGAGTGGGCTGAGCTTTGATGGGAGTTTGCTGCAAGTCGTCAGCGTTCCGGATTATGCGGCCTTCCCGAGTGGGCTGCACGCGCAACTGACAATCGAGATGTGGATGCGCGCCGACACGAACGTACCCGCGGTCTTCGTGGCGAAGTTCGCGGGGGGCGCAACCAATTCAACGTTCTTTGTGGCGAGAAGCAATCAACAGTTCATCATTAATTTTGCGGACTTTGCCTCGGTGGTGGTCACCGCCAACGATGCCGTGCCACTCGGGCAGTGGGCTCACTTTGCTCTGGTGTACGATGGAGCGGGTGTATCGGATACCGACAAGCTGCAGATCTATGTGAATGCGATTGCGATGCCGTACAGTGTGTTCGTGTCGCCAATCCCCGATGCCCTGGTGGATTCGACCGCGCCGGTCGAGTTCGGCGGCAGCGTGACGCGCACGTCGTTTTTTACGGGGGCTATTGACGAGGTGGAGTTCTACCACGTTGCGGAGAGTGCCAGCACGATCCTGGGGCACTACAACAGTGCGTTGGGCGCCTGCGGCGCGAGCGGAGACAGTGGACTGACTGCGGGGTATCATCTTGATGAGGGAAGCGGCGCCACCGCAATCGACTACAGTGGCAACTCCCATGATGGGACCTTGGTGAACGGGCCGGCATGGATTGGCGGGCAGGTGTGCTGTCCCGCGCCCACGCCGACGAGCACGCCCAGTGCGACGGCAACACCGACCGTAACCCCGACCCCCACCTCGACGGACACGCCGACAGATACGCCGACGGTGACCCCGACGAACACGGCCACCGCCACGGCGACGAACACGCCACTGCCGACACTCACCTCCACGCGGACGCCCACCTCGACCGCAACCAGTACGCCGAGCGTCACGCCGACAGCCACGCCCTTCGGCGGGTGTGCCGCCACGCCCCAAACGGGGTGCCAGGCCCCGCAGCGTTTGTCGCGCTTCTCGTTGAATGCGAGCGCGCACACGGTGAGCGCGAGTTGGTCGGGCGGCACCACCGCGGTGGCGCTGCCGCAGTTCGGCAACCCCGTGAGCGGCGCCACCGCGTATCACCTGTGCGTCTACGACACCAACGCCGGTCCGCCCCGCCTGGCGTTCGGTGCCAACGTCCCCGCCGGTGGCACCTGCGGCACGCGTCCGTGTTGGAGGCAGATCGGCAGCCACTTTGCGTACAGCAACACGGCGGGGACCCCGGATGGGGTGAAGCGGATGACGCTGCGCGCCACCGCCGGCCGGATCGGTGCCGCCATCACGGTGAATGGCCGCGGCAGCAATCTGCACCTGCCGGTGTCGAGCGATGGGATCACGCTGCTGCGAGAGTCCCCCGCGGTGATCGTCCAGGTGCAACGCAGTGACGCTCCCGATTGTTGGGAGACGGTGGTTACCAGCCCGCCGACTCGCGGCACCCGCTTCGTGTTTAGCGACGCGGTGCGCCCATAAGGCTATCTACAGATATCAGTTGACAACTGAGCGCGGGCTTTGGGATGCTCCAATTTTGGGGGAGGGCACTCATGAATGGTCGCTACGATAGATCAAGGTCTCCCGCGCTCCTCTGCGTTCTTCTTCTGGTCACGACGTTCGCTGCGGGTGCAGCTCGTGCCCTGAGTATCGCTGACCGTTTCGCGCGCGTCGGCTCGGGCGAGTCGTTGGTTGCGCCGTTCACGGTGCCGGCGACTTCGACCGTGAATAGTTATGGCGGTGCTGTCGAGGTCATCGTATCCGGCATCGGGAACAGCTACGAAGCTCGGGTCAATGACGCGTTCTACGGTGTGCCGTCGGGCATTCCCGTCGACTATCAAAGTGGCTCGTTCTTCAAGCTCCCGTACTACCAACTGAACATCGGTTGGAGTAATGGCTTCCACCTCGCCGGCTGCGAGGGCGAGCCGAACAACGCCAATAACTTCATCACTTTCATCGAGGACGTCGGGCCGGTGACACCGCCAGCCATGCCCGCCTATGCCCCGGTCAGTCACACGTACCACTTTGTGGTCAGTATCCCCGCGGACGCCGCACGCCTCAGTTTCGGCGTATCGGACTGCATCTTCAACGACAACGGTGGACAGTACCAGATCCAGGTCTTCCAGCTCCAGCCGCTCAGCGGGACCGCCATTCCCACGGGAACAAGCACCGCAACACCGACACCGGGCACCCCGACGCCGACGCCCACACCCTTTGCGTGCGCCGTCGCACCGCAGAGCGACTGTCAAGGACCACAGGGCGCGGCGGGCATCAGTCTGAATGCCACTGCTCGCACGCTGCGTTGGAAGTGGGCCGGCGGGTCAGTCCCGGTCAGTCTGTCCGAGCTCGGTGACCCCGTCAGTGGACCGACTGCGTATGCGCTGTGTGTCTACGACACCAGCGGCGGGCCACCCAGTTTGGCGTTCGGCACGACGGTACCGTCGGGTGGAATCTGCGGCGCACGGCCCTGCTGGAAGGCCAGTCACGGCCGCTACGCGTATGCCAACAGTGCCGGCAGCCGCGGCGGCGTGAACCGAATGGTCCTGCGGCCGAACAGCCGCGGGAGCGGCGCTTCCATCGTGGTGAACGGTGGCGGCGCGAATCTGCACCTGCCCGTGTCGGTCGATGGGATCTTCCTGCTGCGCGAGTTTCCAGAGGTGATCGTGCAACTGCAGCGCGGCGACAGCGCGAGCTGCTGGGAGGCTGTGTTCACGAGTCCGGCCGACCACAATACCCGCTCGGTGTTCAGCGACAGCAGTCGCTGACCAAATAGGCTTCGCCCACACGCGGTCCCACCTACCGCCGCCGCATGTCGGTAGGCGTGCGTAGTGACCTTGTCGGTTTCTGCAAAGGCTGGTATTCGACCAGCCTTCGGAGGGACATATCGATGCGTGTGGTTCGTTTGGGGAGAAGCCTCGCCTTGATGGAAAACCGGGAAACCCACACCCTCCCGTGATCATGGGCACGCAGAGCGACGCGCATCTCGTCTGGATGGACATGGAGATGACCGGGCTCGACCCGGAGCGTAACACCATCCTGGAGATCGCCACGTTGATCACCACCAACGACCTGCAACTGGTGGCCGAGGGGCCGGTCTGCGTCGTCCACCAGTCGCAAGCGGTGCTCGATGCGATGGACGAATGGAACCGCACGCACCACGGTGCGTCCGGATTGAGCGCTCGGGTCGTGGCGTCGACCACGTCGCTGGCCGAGGCTGAAGCGGAGACGCTGGCGTTTGTGCAACAGTATTGCCCGCAGCGGACTTCGCCGCTGTGTGGCAACTCCATTTGGCAAGACCGCCGCTTTCTGGCGCGCTACATGCCGCAGCTCGAAGGGTATTTACACTATCGCACCATCGACGTGAGCACGGTCAAGGAGCTGGTGCGGCGCTGGTATCCCAACGGGCCTTCGCCCCCGGAGAAAAAACACGCGCATCTGGCGCTCGACGATATTCGCGAATCGATTGCCGAGTTGCAGTTCTATCGTGAGCAGTACTTCGTGCAGGCCGGAAAATAGGAAGGTCACGAAAGCACGAAAGGGCGAAATCACGAAAAAGAGAATCGCAGTTCAGCCTTTCGTGGTTTCGAACTTTCGTGCTTTCGTGATTTCCTTGGGCAAACATGCCCGTCTTGCCCATTGACCCGCTGTTGCCGGAGATCGTCGCGGCCGTGTCGCGCGCTTCGCGGCTGGTGCTGCGCGCGCCTCCGGGAGCGGGCAAGACGACGCGCGTGCCCGGCGCGCTGTTGGATGCCGGGCTGGCCGCGGACAAGCAGGTTGTCGTGCTCGAACCGCGACGCATCGCGGCGCGCGCTGGTGCCGAGTTCGTGGCGCGCGAACGTGGCGGCCACGTGGGCGACGAGGTCGGCTACCGCGTCCGCTTTGAGCAACGCGGCGGTCGGGCGACGCGCTTGTGGTTTGTCACCGAAGGCGTGCTGGGCCGGCAATTGGTCGGCGATCCGTTTCTCGAGCAGGTGGGGGTGGTGGTGCTCGACGAGTTTCACGAACGCCATCTGCAGGGTGACGTTGCGCTGGCGGTGATCCGCGACCTGCAGGCGAGCGTCCGCCCCGATCTCAAGCTGGTGGTGATGTCGGCAACGCTGCAAACCGATCGCCTCGCCGCGTACCTCGACGGCTGTCCGGTATTGACGGCGGAGGGCCGGGCGTATCCCGTGGCCATTTCGTACGACGCCACGGTGCAGCAACGCCCGCTGCCGACGCGGGTTGCCGGCACATTGCAGGATGTCCTCGGTGATCGTACGGATCGCGGTGACGTGCTCATCTTCTTGCCCGGCGCCGCCGAGATCCGCCGGGTGGCTGCCGCCATCGAACCGCTGGCGGCGACCCACGACCTCGATGTCGTTGTGCTGCACGGCGACTTGCCGCTGGAGGCGCAGCAACGGGCCATTCAACGCGGCCCGCGGCGCAAGGTCGTGCTTGCTACCAATGTTGCCGAAACCGCGTTGACGATCGAAGGGGTGACGACCGTGATCGACTCCGGCCTGGCGCGCGAGTCACGCTTCGACACGAAACACGGCATCAACGCGCTACGCGTCGTCGCCATCAGCCGCGCCGCTGCCGATCAGCGGGCCGGGCGGGCCGGACGCACGGCACCGGGACGCTGCGTCCGCCTGTGGAGTCAGGGCGAGCACATGGCGCGCCGCGCGCACGAGACACCGGAGGTGCTGCGGCTCGATCTCAGCGGCACACTCCTCGAGTTACGTGCGTGGGGGCTGCGTGATGTTGGCAAGTTTCATTGGCTCGATGCGCCCAGCGAGACGGCAGTGCAGCGCGCCGAGCAGCTCCTCGAGCAGCTCGGGGCCGTCGATGCCGGGGGCGCGCTGACCGACGTTGGCCGCCGCATGCTGCAACTCGCGGTGGCGCCCCGGCTGGCGCGGATGCTGGTCGAGGCAGAACGCCGTGGCTGTGCGGCGGAGGGGGCGCTGTTGGCGGCGTTGGCCTCGGAGCGCGACATCTGTCTCGAGCAGCGGGCCTTCGGTGACGGAGCCATTGGCCGCTGGCCGGCGGGCAATTCCGATCTGGTCTTGCGCATGCAGCTCTTTGCCGAGGCTGAGCGCCGGCGGTTCGATGCCGGCGCCTGCCGCGGGCTCGATCTCGATCCACGCAGCGTGCGTGCGGTCGAGCGCTCCCGGCAACAGCTCGGGCGTATCTTGGGCAGAAGGGCCGACTCATCCTCGGCCGATGAAGACATCCTCCTGCGCTGCGCGCTTGCCGGATTCCCGGACCGCGTCATTCGCCGCCGCGCCGCGGGCGCGCCGCGCGGCGTGATGGTTGGTGGCCGGGGGATTGTGCTGACCGAAAGCAGTGTGGTGCGCGACGCCGATCTGTTTGTCGCCGTCGAGGTCGACGCCGGTCCGCAACGTCAGCTCGCGGAAGCGCGCGTACGGCTCGCCAGCGCCGTGCGCGCGGAGTGGCTCGCCGAGATGTTCCCTGCGGCGCTGCGCGCGCAGGCGGAGCTGGTCTTCGATCCGCAGCGCGCGCGTGTCGTCGAGCGCCGCCGCGAGTCGTTTCACGATCTGGTTCTCCGCGAAAGCGTACGGACCGAGGTTGACCGCCAGCAAGCGGGAGAAGTTCTCGCACAAGTCGTGCGCGCCGATCCAGAGGCGACGATCGGTCTCGGCGACGGCGCGCGCCACTTGCTGGCGCGGCTGCGCTTCGTGCAGCAGTGGATGCCCGAGCTGGCCTGGCCCGGCGATTCCGACGGTCTGCTGGGTGAAGCGGCGGCGGCGATGTGTGTCGGCCGCTGTAGCGTGGCCGAAGTGCGCGGCGCCGATGTTGAAGGAGCGCTGCGTGGTCTGCTGACGCACCCGCAGCGCGCCGCGCTTGAGCGCGACGCGCCGGTGCAATATCACCTGCCATCCGGGCGCACGGTCACGATCGGCTACGCAGACGGCAAGCCGCCGACGGTTGCGGCGCGCATTCAAGAGTTGTTCGGCCTCAGGGCGACGCCACGGCTCGCTGCCGGGCGTGTCGCGGTGGTCTTTGAGCTGTTGGCGCCGAACCAGCGGCCGGTGCAGATCACCGACGATTTGGAGAGTTTTTGGCAGCGCACGTATCCGGAGGTGCGCAAGGTATTGCGCGGGCGTTACCCGAAGCATCCGTGGCCGGAGGATCCGCTGACGGCGGTGCCGACGTCGAGAGCGAAACGCAGAGATGAAGGCAGGGTGCAGTAGGATATGAGCCGCATCGACAGGGGGAGTGTTACGCCGAGGTGCAGCCCGGGGACTCGACGCCCCCGGCTAAGACAGCCAAGCCGGCTGGAAGCCGGCTCCCCCGCCCCGGCTTTTCAACCCCGGCGCTGCTTCGCGATGTGCCGCGTCGCCAGCTCGACCAGCATCGAACGCTGTGGCTTCGAGGTTGCGCTCAATGCGACGTCGTGGCGTTCGATGAAGAGATACTTCTGCGGCCGTTTGTAGTGCGACAAGGCCAGTGCGGCATGCGCCTGCAACGTCACGGCTGCTGGTGACGCGCCGGGCTTGGCGACGATCAATGCCACCACCTGCTGCTCGAGCCCATCGGGCGGGATGCCGACGACGTACGCCGCTTCGACGCCCGGATGTGCCGCCAACACACCTTCGACCTCAACCGGCGAGACGTTGATGCCCTTCACCCGCAACAGATCCTTGCTGCGGCCGACGAAATGGAATGTTCCCGCCGCATCGAGGTTGCCCAGATCCCCGGTCATGAAGAATCCGGCATCGTCGAGTCCGCTGCCTGCTGGTCGCTTATAGTAGCCGCTGAACAACCCGGGGCCGCGCACACACACCGCACCGACGTCGCCGGCGCCGCACGGCCGGCCGGTGTCGTCGACGATGCGCAGCTCCATGCCGGGCAGTGGCGTGCCAAGGGGCGTCTGCGCCGCGGTCGCCGGATCGTGCCAGTCGAGTGCGGTGACGTAGCCGGCCGTTTCTGTCATCCCGTAGCCGGTGATGAACCGCGCGCCGGTCAGGTGCGGGGCATACCACTCGGCGCGCCCGCCGCCTTTGCGAACCTGTGCGAGCAACTCGGGTCGGAAGCGGGGGTGCGCCAGCACCTGCCCGACTTGCGGCGGCCGCAGGTGCAGCGCGGTGGGCCGATGGCGATCCAACGCGGCGACGAGCGCATCTGCGGTGAACGTCTCCATGAGAATCAGCGTGCAGCCCGCCGCCAACGTAGGCAGGGCGCGGATGAGCAAGCCGGCGACCCAAAACAGCGGCAAGGTCGACAGCAGCGTATCCGCGGCAGTCAGGCCGCTACGGTGTGCCGTAGGTAGCACCGTCGCGAGAGCGGCGCGGTGGCTCAGCATCACGCCCTTCGGCGTTCCCGTGGTGCCCGAGGTGTAGAGCATGCAGGCCACGGCGTTCGGGTCGATCGCGCTACGCATCGAGCCCTGGGCGCCGTCGGCCGCTGCCTGCGTGTCGAGGACGATCACCTTGCGCAGCCGCGGCAATCTCGGCATCTGCTCGATCATGTGGAGGTAGTCGTGCGAGCGCAGCCGGGGCTGCACGATCAACACCTCGACGTCGGCGTGCGCGAGAATCTCCGCCAGCTCACGCACCGTGACGAAGGTCGAGATCGGTACCAGCGTCGCTGCGGCGCGCCATACCCCGAAGGCGGCGGCGAGCCACTCAGGGCTATTCGCAGCCAGCAGGCCGACGTGCGTGCCAGCTCCGCAACCCGCGGCCTGCAAGGTGGCGCTCCAGGCGTCCGCGTCTCGATCGAGTGCGGCAAACGTCAGGTTAATCCGTTCAGTGAGGACTGCCGAACGCTCACCATACACGGCCGCGCGGTCGGCCAGCAAGGCGCTCAGATCGGGCGGCAGCACGGGCCGAAGGTCGCACACGGCCGGGCCGTGTTCAAGGTGAGGGACCTCAACAAACGTCCGTCGTTCCAAGGCTTACATTTCGCCGACGAGGCGGAGCCTCGCCGGCAGTGCATTCCCAAACCGAGCCTGGGAACGAAGAGGAGTTGGCCGGTGCCTCCGGAATTTATTGCGTAATGAATCTGTGCTTGGATGCCGCACCTATGAAGCCCCCGCACCTGACGTTCTTCGTCGAGTTGCCCAGCGAGCCGCTGGCCACGTTGTTTGCGCAGCCGGGGGTGATGGAGTGTCTGGTCCACGGCGGCCACGCGCTATCGATGGGACTCCTCGACCTCACCCCGGTGCGTGGCGCAATCGTTCGCCAGCTCGAGGCGGCCGGTGTCGCGGTGACTGCGTGGCTGCTGCTCGACGTTGCCGATGGCTATTGGCTCAATGCCGACAATCCGGAGCGGGCGCGGGAGCGCTATCACCAGACGATCGAATGGGCGGCGCGCGAAGGGCTCCGTCTCCATCGGGTGGGTCTCGACATCGAATTCCCGCGTGCCGATGCGGATCTGATTGCGCGCGAGCCACGCCGCGGGCTGCTCACGCTGCTGCGCCGCCGTCGCACGGCGGCGCAGGTCGCGGTGGCGGAGCAGGCATATGCGGCGCTGGTTGCGGAGATTCGCGCCGGCGGGCGGAGCGTCGAAAGCTACCACTTCCCGCATCTGCTCGATGAGCGCTTGGCGCGCAGCACCCTGTTGCGGCGCACCTTGGGACTGGTCGATGTCTCCGCCGATGCCGAGGTGTTCATGCTCTACTCGAGCTACCTCGGCCGTGCCGGTGCGCACGCCTATTTCACCGACGCTGCCTGTATCGCGCTCGGCGTCACCGGCGGTGGGGTCAATGCGGGGAAGCCCGAAGAGTTGCCGCGGCTGCTGTCGTGGGAGCGTCTCGAAGCTGAGCTCCTGGCGGCCGTGATGTACACGAACGAGGTGTACGTCTTCTCCCTCGAAGGATGCGTCGAGCGGGGCATGCTCGACCGGCTTGCGTCAGTCGACTGGAGTCGTGCGCGCGATGTCGTTGTGCCGGCGGAGCAGCAGCGTGGGCGCCGGCGGCGGGCGCTGTTTCGCGGGGTGTTGCGCTTGGAAGGTGCGATCGATGTGATCCTTCCAAGCCGAGGGCGCGCAAAACGTGAAACACGAAACGTAAAACGCAAAACGTAAGGGATCCCGAGGCCTCTGGCACGCGAGGGAATTCGGGCACTCTCGCATTGACCACATGCCTAGGCTATCGTCGCTGCCGTCCAGGTTGCTCCGTTTACGTTTTACGATTTACCGTTCAGGGAGGTCCCATGAAGCTCGACACGGCAATGCTGACTCCGTCGATGCGTTCGGCGATTGGCGAGGCGCAGCGCGCGGAGGAGATGGGTTTCGACGCGCTGTGGACGGCGGAGACCAGTCACGATCCGTTTCTCCCTTTGGTGCTGGCGGCGGAGCACACCACGCGCATCAAGCTCGGCACGGCGATCGCCGTGGCATTTCCGCGCAGCCCGCTGGTGCTGGCGCAAATCGGCTGGGATTTGCAGGAGCTGTCGGGCGGCCGCTTCGTCCTGGGGCTCGGAACACAGGTGAAGGGCCACAACGAGCGCCGCTTCGGCGTCAAGTGGGAGCACCCGGGGCCGAAGCTGCGCGAGATGATCCAGATGATCCACGCAGTCTGGGACTGCTGGCAGAACGGGACGCGTCCGAGCTTTGTCGGCACGTTCTACAACTTCACCCTGATGACGCCGTTCTTCAACGCCGGTCCCATTCCGTATCCGCGGCCACCGATCTACATTGCCGGCGTCAACGAGTACATGTGCCGTCTTGCCGGCGAGCTGTGCGACGGCTTCCACATCCATCCGTTCCACTCGATTAAGTATCTCGACGAGGTGGTGTTCCCGAACATCAAGAAGGGCGTGCAGAAGGCCGGGCGTACTCCGAAGGACGTTGCCATGTCGAGCACCGTCTTCGTCATCGGCGGTGACACCCCTGCGGAGATCGAAGCCGCCAAGGGCCCCGTGCGCCAGCAGATTTCATTTTACGCCTCGACGCCGGCGTACGTCGGCGTGCTCGAAGCCCACGGCTGGGGCGAGACCGGGCGGCGGCTCACTGAAAAATCAAAACGCGGCGACTGGGCCGGCATGGCCGACGAGATCACCGACGAGATGCTGGACGTCTACGCCACCACCGGCACGTACGATGAGATCGCCGACAAGGTGAAGGCGAAGTACAAGGGATACCTCGACCGCGTGGCGTTCTACTTCCCGATGACCGGCGACCCCGGACGCTGGCGGAAGCTGGTGCAGGCGTTCAACGGACGCTAACCACGCGAAGACGCGACTCACGCGCAGGCGCCATGCCGCCAACAACGACGCTCTCGTTGCTGCACGCCTGCGCGCGACATGTGCGGCTCTGAGCCGGGCGCAGCGACCACAGGCACCGGCCGAGTGAGCTCGGAGCGTCCGGCGGCTGTCTCGGCGGTTGTCTCCGGACCGACGTAGCGTTCCCACAGATCGGCGGCTGGTCTGTGTCCCCTGACCGTGACCCAAGCGACGAGCACACCGCACGCTGCCGAGACCTTCATAGGCTCCGAGATTGCTTCGTTCGCGTATCATCCCTCTCACCAACTGACAGCCGCCATCGGCAGCGGCGCCATTTCAGTCCGGCACTGGCGGCCTGGACCCTGGGCATGCCCAACACCTACCAGACGGCAGGCTGCGAGCACTTCGGCATCAGCACAACCTACAATGCCAACCCGACGAACATCATCTACCGCTGGCTCGTGGCCGATCCGGCCACCCCCGGCCAGGTCATGCGGTCGGGGACCACCGTCTCACTGCCGGCGCCGATCTGGACGGTTGTGCCGCCAGCCAATCCCGCGCTGCCGCCGGTGGTGGTTGCCGAGGTGCAGGCGCCGCCGGCGCCGCAGCCCGCGCTGTTCGGTGACGCGCAATGGGTGAAGGTCTACAAGACGGAGCAGCCCGGCAAGGTCGCCGCGGTGGATGACCTGGTGGGCGACAACCACAATGAAGTCCCGGAGAATGCCGCACAGCTCGAAGTGAGCTGGTCGCTGCTGCAGCAGGATCCTCCCGGCGGCAACCAGCGTCGCCGCGGCAAGCTCGCCAACCAAGGCAACCTGGGCAATGGCAATCACGCGGTCGTGCGACGCTACGAGTATTACGCATACGCCGGTGTCTACGATGCCGTGACGCACGAAGCGCTGTGTGCGGACCTCACCTGCACCGCGCCGAGTCCGGGGGAGTTGGGTGATGCAATCGGGGCCCAGAATGTGGCCGCGAATGTCGACGTCAACGCGCTGAGCGTCAACGTGGTTGGAGCTGGGTCGGTGTCCTCGTCGGACAAGGTCTTCAGCTGTGGAAACAAGTGCTACGGCGTCTATAACCCTGGCGCCACGGTCACCCTGACCGCCAAACCCAACTCTGGGAGCGCCTTCTCACAGTGGGGCGGCGCTTGCGCCGGCAACGCCCTGACGTGCACGCTGTCGCTCAACGTCGAGAGCTCGGTCACCGCAACGTTCGTGACGGCGGCCGCTGGTGGCGGCGGTGGGGGTGGTGGCGGCGGGGGTGGAGCAGCGGGCACGCCGTCCTTCACGCTGTCGATCAGCCGCAGCAACTCGGGTACGGTGACCGGGACGCCAGCGGGAACCGACAAGGCGATCAACTGTGGCAGTACGTGTGCCGCGAAGTTCGTTCAGGGCACGATCGTCACATTGACCGCGACGCCGCCGGCCGGCAAGACGTTCGCCAGTTGGAGTGGCGGGTGTTCCGGCACCGCGCCGCTGTGCGCCTTGAACATCGTCAAGGACACCTCAGTGCAAGCGAACTTCAACAAATAGATCAGCCAAGCAGATAACAACTCAATGGTGGGCAGGGGCGAAGTCGGCATGGCTTCGCCCCTGTGCTATTGTCCGACGTCTCCATTTCTCCCTCCTTTCTGGTCTGACCAGTCCGGCCACCGGCCCAGAGCACCGCGGCCCGCATGACGCTCGCCACGGCTCAATTTTGTTGACTGTTTTCCAATGCCTCTGCTACTCTGTCGCTTGTGTAGAGGCACCAAGCCGGTGGAAGCAAAAGCTCGAAGGTGTGGGTGGGTTGTGATGTGGAGAGTCTTGCGATTGGCGGTCTTGGCCGGCCTTGTGGCAACGCTGTTGGCGGCTGGCGCGGTGAGCGGCGCCGCGCCGGCGCGCGCGTCGGTAAGTGACTTCGCCGTTCCTCCGGGCCTCAAACCTCAAGTCGAGTTCTGGAAGCAGATTTTCGGAACCTATTCCACGCAGCAGGTGGTGATTCACGACACGTGGCAGTTGGACCGTATCTACGAGGTGCTGGACTTCCAGCCGCTGACCGACAGCATCATCGGTGATGCGGCGGTCGAAGCCTACATTCGCGAAAAAGCGCAGGAGGAAAAGGAACGCATTCGGGCAATCCTGTTGCGCCTGCATCAACTCGGCCCCAATCCTGACGGGCTGTCTGCGGAGGAGCGCAAGATCTCGGCTCTGTTTGCCAATGTGAACGATCCGTCGAAGTTCCTCGATGCCGCGGCTGACGATCGCATCCGGTCGCAGCGCGGAATGCGCGAACGCTTCGCCGCGGGCGTTGAGGTGTCGCGCCGCTACCTGCCAGCCATGGAGGCGGTATTCCGTCGCGAGGGATTGCCGCTCTCCCTGACCCGTTTGCCGTTGGTCGAGTCGTGCTTCAACGTCCGCGCCTACTCGAAGGTGGGTGCAGCGGGGATCTGGCAATTCATGCCATCGACGGGTCGGCACTACCTGCGGATCGACAACGCCGTCGATGAACGACGGGATCCGGTGGCCTCAACCGCCGCAGCGGCGGCACACTTGAAGGCAAACTATGACGTCCTGAATTCGTGGCCGCTCGCCATCACCGCATACAACCATGGACGCACGGGCATGGTGCACGCGGTAGCGGCCGTGGGCTCGTCGGATATCGTTGAGATCATCCAGCATTATCACGGGCCGGCGTTCAAATTCGCGTCACGAAACTTCTACGCGGAGTTTCTGGCCGCGCTCGACGTCGAGCAACACTTTCGCGAGTACTTCGGCGAGCTGAGCCCGCAGCGACCGCGGGGTGCGGAAAGCGTGTTGGTGCCCGACTATGTCACCCTGAAAGGCCTGGCGCGGGCGGCCGGAACGGATACCGAAACGCTGGCCGACCTCAACCCGGCGCTGACCGGCGAAGTCGTTGCCGGCAGGCTGTGCGTCCCCAAGGGATATCGGTTGCAGGTTCCACCTGGTGGTTCCGCGGTGTTTGCGACGCGCTACGCCAGTGTGGCGGTCGGCGAGAAGCAGACGCGCCAACGCAGCTCTGCCGTGAAAGTGCATGTGGTGAAGCATCGTGTGAAGAAGGGGCAAACGCTGGTGGCGATCGCCAAGCAGTACGGCACCACCGTCGCGGCGATTCAGCGGCGGAATAACTTGCGCGGCGCCGCCCGCGTGAAGACCGGGCAGAGCCTGATCATTCCAACCGGCTAAGGGCCTACGGCCGGCGTCTTTTCTACGGTCCGCTCCCCCCTTCGGGGAGCCTCAGGACAGGATTGGTCGCTCGGCGCTGCCAAGTCCGACAGGCTGCTAGACGACCGATCAGTCACGGCGACTGCTTCCCGGGAAGCGCCGATACTACCCGACTCTGCCTGATGAAGCGGCGATGAATCCAAGTGGATCGCGCAACGGTTCGACGACGCGCCGCTGAGCTGTCTGCTGAATCGTTGGCGCTTGCCATGCCATGCGCTGTGGCGCTGCTGTTGTAATTTTATCGCGAATCGGCGTCAGCGGCATAGAAATCACCACGACGGAGGCGCTCGGGGAAGCGGCCACGTGGGCACATTGGCCGGCAAAACATGGCACCTCGGTTGCTGCGCAGCACTGCGGACAAGTCAACATGCAACGCAGTGAATGTTCCCAAGCGGTGGATTCAACCACCGCGGCGGCCGGCCATCGCGAGCCTCTGCTCGATAAGAAACGCACCGTTGTATTGCTGCGCTCCGTCGTCGTCATCTCGACGAGCTACTTGATCATTTTTGGTGAAGCGCCAGCCCGAGGGCTGAGTGTTGGGTACATCATCGCGTTGATTCTCAGCAACCTGGCGCTGGTACTGACACCCAAGGAGTGGTTCCGCAAGCCCAGCTTCTCGGCCGTGCTGCTCCTGGCCGATACCGCGGTGGTACTGGTGGGGTTGTATCTGACGGTGGGCTGCTTCTCGCAGGATTTCTTGATCATTTATTTCTTTACGATCTTTCTGACGACGGCGACCGAAGGGGTCACGCAAATCGCCTTGGGCAGCGCCATGGTTTCCGGGCTGTACGGCTATTGGTTGTGGGTGAGCACGCCCCACACGCTGGCGACGGGCGAGTGGCTGCGATTGCCGTTCTTTTTCATCGTGGCGGTTTTCTATGCCTACATGACCGAAGAGACCAAGCACGAGCGCTGGCGTCGCCTGCAGGCGGAGCGCGAGAGTCATCACCTGCGGTTTTTGTTGACCATCGGCAGTAATTTTTCAGAGCAGGTTGTCGGCGCGGAGCTGGTCCAACAGCTTGGCAATTTGGTGGAAGCCGCGTTCCCTCACTTGACCTGCGCGCTGTTGCCGACGCCGCCTGGCGCGCTGCCGAGCACAGGCCTGTGGGTGCCGCTGAGCACACACGGCGAAGCCTTTGGCAGCTTGCGGGTGACGACGATGGACGGCATTGCCCTCGATCCCAATGAGGATCACTTCTGCCGCGTGGTGGCGCTGACCGCGGCCAATGCGCTGTACACGGCCAAGCAGGTGGCAGCGGCGAGTGACAGCGCGCGCGTCAAGCAGCAGTTCCTCGGCATGTTGTCACACGAGCTGCGTACTCCGTTGCATGCGATTCTCGGGTATTCGGATATTCTCGATTCGCTGGTCAGTGAACGCCAGGAGGTGCTGGTGCGCGAGAGCATCGAGCGGGTGCGCGCCAATGCCTGTCGGCTGCAAGGCCTGGTCGACGAAATGCTCTGTCTGGCGCAGCTGCGGGCGGGTGAGCATGCCGTCGAGATCGAGCCCGTCAACCTGTACGAGATCTGCACACAATTCGCCGAGGCCATGCCCGCTCAACTGGCGGGTCGGCCGATCGCCTTCGAGTGGGAGATCGGTGCGGGCATTTCCGTGGTGCGCACCGATGCGCAGAAGCTCCGCCAGATCCTCACCGCCCTGCTCAGCAACGCCGTGAAGTTCACCGAGAAGGGGTCCATCTCGTTGCGGGTACGCCGCACGCCGGAGGGCGAGCTCGAAATCGCCGTGCGCGACACGGGCGTCGGAATCGACCCGCACGACATTGGTACGATCTTCGAGGACTTCCGGCAGCTCGATGGTTCCCTGACGCGGCGCTTTGAAGGACTGGGCCTCGGCCTTGCCCTGGTGCGTGCGTTGGCGAGCGCGCTGGGGGGATCGGTGGAAGTCGAGAGCCAACGTCATGCAGGCTCGGTGTTCCGGCTACGTCTCCCGCTGCGCCTGCGAGCAACCGAGATGTTGCGCGAGACACCGGCCCCGCCACGACCGGCACGCTTGGCGACGGCGAGCTCGCGCTAACAGCCCGTCGAAAGATGCGCGCGTCCCTGCCTGCGTGGCACCCCCTCGTTTCAACGGGCTGCCAAAGACGGCCATTCATATTTTGAGGCGACGCTGTCCGTTCGTCTGTCGTCGCTGCCCTGCTTCTCAAGGCCGCAGCACCACCTTCCCAATGTTCTTGCGTTGCTCGAGGTACCGATGCGCCGAGCCCGCTTCGCGCAGCGGGAATTCCTGGTCGATGGAGACGCGGAAGGTGCCATCGGCGACGTGCTGAATGATCTCGCGCAACGCCGGCCACGCATCACCGCTGCGCACCCACGGTGCCAGATATAACCCGTGCAGCGAGAGGTTGTTGCGGATGAGCGCCGTGGGATCGACGGTTGCTGTCTTGCCCACCGTGTTGCCGACGGTGATGAGGCGGCTGTTCATGTGTAACACGACGAGGCTTTCTTCGAAGGTTTCGCCGCCGACCGATTCCAAGACGACGTCGACCCCGGCACCGTCAGTGAGCCGCCAGACCTCCTCGACGAAATCGCGTTCGACGTAGTTGATGGTGGCGATGGCGCCCTGACGCGCCGCGAATTCCTGCTTTGCGGCGGTGCTGGCCGTCGCCAACACCCGCGCCCCGCAGCGCACGGCAATTTGAATCGCCGCCATGCCGACCCCGCTGGCACCGGCGTGCACCAGCACCCATTCGTTCGGTTGCACTCTCGCGGTGACGACCAGGCCGTACCAGGCCGTCAGGAACACCACTGGAATGGCGGCGGCGACGGCATCGTCCAGACTGTCGGGAATGGGTATGGCGCCGGCGTCAATGGTCCGCAGCTTGTCGGCGTAGCCGCCGCTGTCCGCCAGTGCGATGACGCGCTCTCCGAGACGGCGGCGGCTGATGCCGTCACCCACCATGTCGATGGTCCCGGCAACCTCCCAGCCGAGGGTGAAAGGGAAACTCACTTCTCCCGGATAGGTGCCGCTGCGTCGCGCCAGATCACCGTGATTGATCGACGCCGCACTCACGGCAACGCGAACTTCCCCCGGACCCGGCTGCGGATCGGGAACTTCCTCGTACCGCAGGACACTATCGTCGCCGAACTGGTGAATGCGCACGGCATGCATAGCCCACTCCTCCTGGCTGCCTCGCCGCCCCGTCCCATCCGCTTCAAGGCCATTCGTACTCCAACTCGGCGTGCAAGACTATCCCGCTCGTGCGGACCTTCCACCGATTCCGAGAGAGACGTCTACCGGGAGCTCCGTCATGGGCACGCCAGTCGGAGCATGACCGGACCCCCGCAAATTGCTCACTTCCGGCGCCGCCCTCCTTCTGATAGCATCCGCCGCGGTTGTGAGGTGGGTGGTGGAGAACGTCGAATCAGCAATGCATTTACATGGTGGCCAAGCATGTTGAGCGCGGTCACGCTCAACGAAATCGAACAGATCTTCGTCGTCCTGGAACGCCTGAACATCTCGCGTGAGGCGGTGATCATCCCGTTGCGCCCGGCCAGCCCCGGTAGCGTCCGGCGGCTGCCCAATGGGAAGTTCGAGATCATCGTCGACGCCGTCGTGCCGCTCGACGAGTGGCTGCCCACGCTCGAGCAGCAGCTGCGTGCGTTAATGGGGTCATGAGTGGCGCTCGTTTGGAGAGGAAGAAAATGGAAAACCGGGAACCGGGAATGGAAAATGGAGAACGGGTTAATGGGCTTGCGGTTTCATTTGCCGGTTCTCCATTCCCGGTTTTCCATTCTCGGTTTTCCATTTCTTTTCCCGCTTGCGTCTCGCCCTGAGCGCTGCGAGGCGACGATGTATAGTCATTTGAAGGAGCAAGAGGAGGTTTGAACAATGCAACACGGTGGACGGGTGTGGGTTGGGATGACGCTGGGGTTCCTTGCAACCGCGCTGATGGAGCCGTCGCTGTGCGCCGCGCGCGGTGCGGGGCGGCACCCGGCCGGGGAAGCGCCGGCGCCCGCCGGCGCCGACCTGTATCGCTCGGCGATCGTCATGGATGCAGATACCGGGACCGTGCTTTTCGAGAAGGACCCGCATCGGCTGAATCCGCCGGCTTCGATGACCAAGATGATGCTCATGCTGATTGTCGCCGAGCGCGTCCGCGACGGCGGCATGCATTGGGATGATCCGATCACCACCTCGGCGTGGGCCAGCAAGATCGGCGGCTCGCAGGTTTACCTGAAGCAGGGCGAAGTCTTCCCGCTGTCGGAAATGATGCAGGCGATTGCCATTCACTCGGCCAATGATGCCGCGGTGGCGGTCGCCGAAGCGGTGGCTGGTTCTTCCGAGGCATTCGTTGAGCTCATGAACCAACGCGCCAAAGAGCTCGGCATGCATGACACCGTCTACCACAGCCCACATGGTCTGCCGCCCAGCAAGGGTCAGCAAGCCGACATCAGCAGCGCCCATGACATGGCGATCGTGGCGCGCGAATTGGTGAAGTATCCGGACGTCATGAAGTGGTCGGGCACCAAGGAAGCGCCGTTCCGCAATGGGGCGATGACACTCACCAACACCAACCGCCTGGTGCGCGAGACCGGCTGGGTGGATGGATTGAAGACCGGCTACTATCGCGAAGCCGGTTTCAATGTCACCGCCACCGCGAAGCGCGACAACCTGCGGTTGATCGCAGTGGTCATGGGCGCGCCGCAGAAGCACGACTGCTTCAGTGAGGCGGCGCGGCTGCTGACCAAGGGCTTCGGCGAGTACAAGGAATTGCCCGCGGTGAAGAAAGGCGATGTCGTCGCCAACGATGTGGCGGTGAAGGGTGGCAAGCCGCACTTCGTACGCGTGATCGCGGGGGACAACCTGAGCGTCCTCGCCAAGCGTACCGAAAAGCGCGACTTCTCGGTTGAGCTGGTGCTCGCCGGCGACATGCACGCGCCGCTGAGCGCCAATGCGCGGGTTGGTGACATCATCGTCAAGGAAGGCGACACGGTGGTCGGCAAGGTACCCGCACTGGCCGCCGACGCCGTGGAGCAACAGACCTCGCTCTGGGATCGGATTTTCTGAGCCCGCTGCTGCAATTCTCTCTACTTGGAAAAGGGGCTTGAGGGCTTGGGGTTTCCGCTCGCTTTGGCGCGAGGCGACGGCTTCTCGAGCCCGCGGCAGCTTGTGGTGGCAGCGACCCAACAGAGACGCCGGCCGCAGGCCTATTCTTGGGGGCGCAATGCGTTGTTGAGGTTGTTGCGCGCCTGAATGCTGTTTGGGTTCAGACGCAAGGCCTCGCCGAAGTGTACGATCGCTTCCTTCCTTTTTCCCTGCGCGAGCAACGCGATTCCCAGGTTGTTGTGGGCATCGGCGTTTGTGGGTTGCAGCCGTAGCGCCTCTTCGTACCGTCCCACCGCCTCCGCGAGCCGTCCCTGCATCTGCAAGACGTTGCCGAGGTTGCTGTCTGCCTGGGCGTCGTCGGGCTTCCAGCGCAGTGCGTCCTGGAATTGCGCGATGGAGTCTTCGATCTTGCCCTGCTCGACCAACGCGACCCCGAGGTTGCTGTGCGCCTCCGCGAAATCCGGTTTCAGCCGTACCGCTTCCTGGTAGTGCGCGATGGCTTCGTCGCGGTGTCCCTCGCCAGCCAACAGCATCGCCAAGTTATTGTGCGCCATCCAGCAGGCCGGGTTCTTCGATAGGGTGTCCGTCCACAGCGAGCGTAGGTCATGGTAGATCGTGCACTGCCGTGCGGTAAGCGTTCCAAGCAACAGCAGAACGGCCGCGCCGCCACCAAGGCTGAGGGCGCGGCTGGCGCTTCCCGCGCGCTCGACGAGCTGGGCACCAATCGCCGCGGCCAACGCGATCAGCGCCAGGCTCGGCAGATACGCGAAGTGATCCGCTACGAAGGAGTACCGCATCGGATAGACATTGAAGAACCCCAATGCCGGGAGCAGCATGCCGGCATAGCACAGGGTCGCCGTCGATGGCCCTTTGCCGATCCACCGACGGGTTGCGTACAGGCAGGCAAGGACAGCCACCGCCGCCGCTGGAAAGAGATACTGCCACCAGGCGTGCGCATCGATCGCCCAACGGGGATAAATAAACGTCAGCCCGTGCGGCCAGAGCAATGTCCTCGGATAAAACCACAGCGCGCGCCCCGCTACCAGGAAACGCTCGACGAACGAGAGACTCCAGTCCTGCCCTTCGGCGCCGACGTGGTGACGTTCCATCCAGACCGTCATCGCCGCCATTCCCGCGCCCACGACACCCAGCGGCACGAGCCGGCACAGCGTGCGCCGATTCAGCGTGCCCTTCCACCACGCCAGGATGAGCAATACTGCCGGCAGCGTGCAGGTGACGCTCTTGCTCAGCAGCGCGCCCAGGAAGAGTACGTACACGGCAAGGTAGGTGGCCTTCTCGCCGCCACCCCCTACCCCCCTCTCCGAAAATGGGAGCGGAGAATGAGGAGGTTCCCCCTCCCCCATTTTGGGAGAGGGGTTAGGGGTGAGGGTAGTAGCTGCCGCGCTCCCGCCCGCCAGGCGGCGCAGGCAGATGAGTAGGGCGCTCAGTGCCAGCAACCCGGACAGGATGTTCTTGCGTTCGGTGACCCATGCGACCGATTCGACATGCATCGGGTGCAGCGCGAACACCGCCGCCGCAAACCAGGCAGCCGGCACTCGTAAGCGGAGGAAGACTTGCCATACGAGCAGCGCGTTGAGGGCGTGCAGGATGATGTTGACTAGGTGGTACCCGAACGGTCGCAGCCCCCAGAGGTGGTACTCGATCCAGAAGCTGGTGAAGGTGAGCGGATAATATTGCGGTATGCTCCCGGGCTCCAGCCAAATCCGTCGCAGGCCGTCGAGGTTGCGCAAGGTGGGATTTGCCGTCACATACGCATCATCGTCCCAGATGAACCCGGCGTGCAGCACCGGCGCATAGGCCGCTACAGTCATGACGACGAGTAGCAGACCGGCCGCCACGGGCAGCGCGCAGCGACCCAACGGGGAGCGGGCCATAGAAGGGACGCCGGCCGCAGGCCCTGTCGGACTTGGCAGTGCGCAGCGACCCAACGGGGAGCGGGCCATAAAAAGGACGCCGGCCGCAGGCCCTAGGTGAGACCGTACCAGCGCACCGCGTTCTCGCCGCACACGGCGTCGCGTTCGCCGGGCGACAACCGGGCGATGTAGTTGGTGACCACCGCGATGACATCGTCGTAGTTACCGGCCAATGTGCACACCGGCCAATCGGAGCCGATCATCAAGCGATCCGCGCCGAACGCGGCGAGCACAACGTCGAGGTAGATGGCGAAGTCATGCGGCCGCCATGCGTGCCAGTCAGCCTCGGTCACCATCCCGGACAGCTTGCAGGATACATTTTCAAACGTGGCGAGCCGCGTGATGCTGCGGCGCCATTCGTCGATCTGACGGGCGCGGACGTCCGGCTTGGCGATGTGATCCAGCACGAAACGCTGCTGCGGGAACCGGCGTACCAGCTCGATCGCCGCCGGCAATTGTCGCGCGTAGATCAGGATGTCGTAGGTGAGGCCGAACGGTGCGAGCGCGGCGATGCCGCGCTGAAAGTCGGTGCGCTGCATGAAACGATCATCCGGTTCGTCCTGCACCACGTGGCGCAGCCCGCGCAGCCGCGGATGCGCCGCCAGCGGATGTATGGCATCGGCAACATCCGGGGCGCAGAGATCCACCCAGCCGACGACGCCGCGCACGAATGGATGCTGGTCGGCGAGCTGCAGGAGCCACTCGGTCTCCGTCACGTTTTGCTGGGCCTGCACGGCCACGCAGCCGTCGAAGGCGGTGGCCGCGAGCAGCGGCTGTAGATCGGCCGGCAGGAAGTCGCGCTTGAGGGATGCCATCGCGTCGCTGATCCACGCGTGTGTGTCCGGGCGATAGCGCCAGAAATGCTGATGGGCGTCGATGCGCATTGGGCGCGGAATTCTCACGCGGAGACGCGGAGAACGCGGAGAAGAATCAGGGAATCGTGACCGGCATCTTTCATTGCTCCACCCTCTTTTGCTGTGCTTTTCTTCTCTGCGACTCTGCGTCTCCGCGTGAGTCTAGACTTTTGCGATCGGTGTCGCCCCGCGGGCGCTCGATTCGTAGCACGCTTCGACGACTGCCATCGTGTTGAACGCATCTTCGATGCTGGACATCAGCGCGCTGTCCTCGCCGGCGACGACGCGCTGCAGGTTCGACATCGGTCCCTCGAAGGCTTCCAGAAACCACGAGCCGCGCAGCGGGACGGTGGTCCATGCGGTGGTCGGGGTCGCGAGCTCCAACAGGTCGGCTTCGCCGTGCGGGTAGTTGAGATTGACGCCCATCTTGGCAAGCGCCGCGCCGCGCGTGCCTTCGACCTTGAGCTGCGATACCGCCTCGCGTCGGCCAAACGTATGCGTATGGTTCATCGTCAGACTGCAGCGCAGCAGGTCGCCATAGTCGAGAATGATGCTGGTGCGGGCGTCCGCATAGTCGCCGAGATCGGGGTGTCGGGCGCCGCGGCAGTAGACGCCCGACGGCTCCCCGAGGAAGGCGCGCACGAGATCGAGGTAGTGAATCGAATGCATCAGCACTTCGAGCCGCGGCACGCCCTTGAGAAATGCCCAATAGCCCCACGGCGTGTGCAGATTGATGCGCACCTCGACGTCGGTGACCTTGCCGAGAAGGTGGTGTGCGAGCGCGTCGCGCAGGGCGAGCATGTTGGGTGCGAAGCGCAGTTGGAAATTGATGGCCGCTGTCAGTTGCCGTGCGCGGCAAAGCTGGCGGATGCGGCGCGCGTCGGCGAGATCACGGCCCATCGGCTTCTGGATCAGCACCGCGGCGGCGCTCGGCATGCGTTCGAGGATGCCACTGATCGCGGTGGGCGGCACCGCGAGATCGAAGATCACGTCCGGCGCGGCGAGTGCCGCGTCGAGCGAGTCGAAGACCGCTGCGATGTTGAAGTTGTCCGCCAAGGCACGGCTGGCCGAAAGGTTGAGATCGAAAATGCCCGCCACCGGAAAACCGAGCCGTTCATACACCGGCAAATGCGCATCGCGCACGATGCTGCCGGCACCGATGACCACAATCGGCCGCGGCGCCGCCGGCAACGGCCACTGCTGGCGCAGCGTCGGAAGTTGGTCGATCATTGCGGCTCGGTGGTGCGGGGTGGGGAGCCGGCTTGAGCCGGCTTGGCGGGATGAGCCGCGGGCTTCGAGCCCCCGGTAGCGGCTGTATGTTGACCTTCCTTCCGAACCATCTCAACTCCAAACGCCCGCGTGCTATACCATGCCGCCGGGAGGAATCGCCATGCCGCGTACCATCACGCAACTCCGCGCCCTCGACATCCGCACCCCGACGTCGCGCAGCCTCGCCGGCTCCGATGCCATGCACTTGGATCCCGACTATTCGGCGGCGTACGTGGTGCTGCGCACCGATCAGCCTGACGGTCTGGAAGGGCACGGCATGACCTTCACCATCGGCCGCGGCAACGAGGTGTGCGTGAAGGCGATCGAGGCGCTCGCACCGCTCGTTGTCGAACAGACTTTGGAAGCGATCACCGGCGACATGGCGGGTTTCTGGCGCCGGCTGACCGGTGATACGCAGCTGCGGTGGATCGGGCCCGAGAAGGGTGCCATCCATCTGGCCACCGCGGCAATCGTCAACGCGGTGTGGGATCTGTACGCCAAGGTGGAAGGCAAGCCGGTCTGGCAGTTGGTTGCCGACATGACGCCGGAGCAGATCGTGGCGTGCATCGACTTCCGTTACCTGAGCGACGCGCTCACGCCGAACGAGGCGCTGCAGATCTTGCGGCGCAGCGCCGGCACACGCGCCGCGCGTATCGCGGAAATGCGGCGTGACGGCTATCCGGCGTACATCACGTCGGCGGGCTGGATGGGGTACCCCGACGACAAGGTGCGCGCCCTTTGCCGCGAGTCGCTGCGTGCCGGTTGGACGCGGTTCAAGATCAAGGTCGGGCGCGACAGCGACGAAAATGTCCGCCGCTGCGCGCTGGTGCGCAAGGAGATCGGTGCCGACGCATGGCTCATGCTCGACGCCAACCAGGCATGGGACGTCGGCGAAGCCATCGCCTACATGGGCCCGCTGGCGCAGTTCCGCCCGCTGTGGATCGAGGAGCCGACGAGTCCGGACGACATCCTCGGCCACGCCGCGATCCGGCGCGCCATCCGGCCGATCGGCGTGGCGACCGGTGAGCACGGTGCGAATCGCGTGCTCTTCAAGCAGTTGCTGCAAGCCGAGGCGATTGACTTCTGCCAGTTCGATAACTGCCGGCTCGGCGGCCTCAACGAAGCCCTCGCGGTGCTCCTGCTGGCTGCGAAGTTCGGCGTGCCCGTCTGCCCACACGCCGGCGGCATCGGGTTGTGTGAGTACGTCCAGCACGTCTCGCTGATCGACTACATCTGCGTCAGCGCCAGTCACGACAATCGCGCCATCGAGTTCGCGGATCACTTGCACGAGCACTTTTTAAATCCGGTGGTGGTGCGTGACGGCCGCTACCTGCCGCCGACGGCTGCGGGCTTCAGTATTGAGATGCATCCGGCGTCGCTGCTGGAGTTTGAATTTCCCAACGGTGCGGCGTGGAAGGGATAGGCGGTTCGCGAGGTTCGGCTGTGATGCCGAAAGACCTGCCGTTGCAAATTGACACCTTGTCGCGGCTCAACGCCCAATCGCCGCAACGCGGCGTCACTCCAACACCCCATTCTCGCTGAGAAACGCATGAATGCTCCCCCAGTACTTCTCGCGATCCGGAGGGAAGTCATTGTGCCCAGCGTCCATCTCGACATAGCGCGAGCGCGGCGCCAGTTCGTGCAAGCGACGGCCCTGCGCCACCGGCACCACTTCATCTTGTGTGCCGTGGAAGATCAAGATGGGGCAGGGGAGAGTGGCAATGACCTGATCGGTGGCGAAGGGGCTGGTGCACACGAAGCTCGGGATGCCGAAACGTCTGAAGAACGTGGTCACGCTGGTGAACGTCGATTCGAGAATGAGCGCCGCCGGCGGGCGCCGCGCCGCAAACGCGGCCGCGACGCCACCGCCGAGCGAACGGCCGTGCAGGATGATGCGCGCGGGGTTGACCTCCGGCCGCTGTGCCAGCCATTCGTGCGCGCGCTCCATGTCCGCGACAATAGCGGATTGCGAGGGTGTCCCGGTCGAGCGGCCGTAGCCGCGATACTCCAGCAGGAAGATCGAAACGCCCCACTGCCGATACGGCTCGAGCATCTCCGGCCAGTAGTCGATCAGCTCGCCGTTGCCGTGCGTGTAGATCACGGCGGGACCAGGATGCGCCGCGCTCCGACCTGGCGCGGGGAGGTACCAGGCCTCGACGCGCGCGCCGTCGTCGGCGCTCAGCCAGAGGCGCTCGATGCCGTGCTGGCGCAGCGGCGTCTCGTTGGGCTCCGGCGCGCGCGGGCACGGAAACAGGATCTTGTCTTGCAATAGATAAGCGCCGCCACACCAGACGGCGTATCCCAGAACCGCGAGTGATCCGACGATGAACACGGCAAGCCTTGCTATCTGTCGTCCGCGAGCCACTGCGCTGTAACGACGACTAGCTGCCCCTTGCTATTCGACCCTTCCGGGCGCGGACAACGAGAACACGAGCTCCATGTCGGCCCACCATTCGCCCGGCTTCGCTTCCGGCACCGGTTCCTGGAACGATGCCATGAGATCCTGCCACTCGCGGATGCGCGGGTCGCTGTCCATGTAGCGCGCCCAGTCGCGCTCGGGGTCGAAGTCGTCGGTGGTCTCCATGAGCATGAACAGGCGGCGGCCCAACAACCAGATCCGCATGCCCTCGATACCGATGGCGCACAAGCCGCGCGCGACCTCCGGCCAGATGGCGCGGTGGTGCGCGATGTAGCGCTCGATGATCGCCGGGTCGTCCTTCAGGTTGAGCGTACGGCCGTAGGTTTTCATTCGCTGCTTCTCCCGCCCACCTGCCATAGCCGGAACCGGCGCGGAAGAGCAACGGAGAACCGTCAGCCGGGGCAGCGGCTGATCTTGGTTGAGCCGCTGTTCCGGCCGCGCTACTGTGACGCCTGAGAGTTCCCACAACCTTGTCAACCTGGCTGCTCGAAGAACGAGCCCGCGCGCGGCGTGCGCGGGAGACCATTCTCTTCACGAAGAAACATGCCGCGGATATTCGTGTCTGCCTCGTCTATCCGAATCGCTACGCTGTGGCGATGGGGAACCTCGGCTTTCAGGCGGTCTACGAAATCTTCGATCGTCATCAGGACATCGTCTGCGAGCGGGCGTTCTTGCCCGATGAGGAAGACGCACCGTTGGTGGAGCGCGGCGAGCTGCGCAGTCTGGAATCGTCGACGCCCGTGCGTGACTTCGACGTCATCGCCTTTTCGATCTCCTTTGAGACCGACTATTGGCACGTGGTGCGGTTGCTCGACCTGATCGGCGTGCCCTTGACGACCCGCGAGCGCGGCCGGCAGGGTCCGCTGGTGATGGCCGGAGGTCCCGCCGTTTTTCTCAATCCGGAACCACTCGCTGATTTCATCGACCTCTTCTTGATTGGTGAAGCTGAAGAGATGTTGCCGGAATTCTTGGAGGTGATCAGCGATCAGCGATCGGCGATCGGCCCAGGCGTGCTGGAAACCTGTGCGGCGCGGGTTGCTGGCGCCTACGTGCCCGCCTTCTACGAGCCGGTCTACGACGGCGCCGTGCTTGCCGATCTGCGCTACACCGGCCCCGGCGTGGCGCGCGTCGAGCGTCGCTTGATCTGGGATCTCAATGCATTCCCGACGACGACACGCGTGCTCAGTGACGAGGCGGTGTTCGGCGATATGGTCCTGGTCGAAGCCAGCCGCGGCTGTCAGTGGGGGTGCCGCTTCTGCGCCGCCGGCTACATGTACCGTCCCATTCGTACGCGTGGTGTCGACGAGTTGGAGCAGTCGGTGCGTGCCGGCCTCGAGCATCGGCAGGCCATTGGGCTGGTCGGTGCGGAGATGGCAAGTGTGCCCGGTGTCGACGTGCTCTCGGAAGTTGCGGCGCAGGCGGGTGGGCGGCTGTCGCCGTCGTCGCTCAAGGCGGATTGCGTGACGCCTCGCCTGGCGAGTGCGCTGGCGCGCGGTCGCAATCGCAGTGTGACCATCGCGCCGGAAGCCGGCTCCGAGCGCATGCGTCGGGTCATCAATAAGAACCTGACGGAGCCGGACATTTTGCGCGCCGCTGATCTGCTGGTCGGCGAAGGTGTCCAGGACCTGAAGCTCTATTTCATGATCGGACTGCCGACCGAGGACGTGGAGGATGTGCTGGCGATTGCCACGCTTGCCGCGAAGGTGCACGACCAGCTCGCGGGCGCCGTGCGGATGCGTCGGCGTGTGGTCAACATCACCGTCTCGGTCAATCCGTTCGTTCCGAAGCCGTGGACGCCGTTTCAATGGGACCCGATGGAGGCGATTCCCAACCTCAAGCAGAAGTTCGCGCGCTTGCGGCGCGCCCTCTCCGCCGTGCCGAACACGCACCTCGACACCGAGTCGCCGCGGGAGGGATACTTTCAAACGTTGATGTCGCGCGGCGACCGCCGCCTGGGGCAGGTCATCCGCGCCATTCACGCGGCCGACGGCGATTGGTGGCGCGTCATCCGCGAATGGCAGCGTCACGGCATCCCCGGCCTGCCGCACCCCGACGCCTATGTGCACCGCACCTACGGCGACGACGAGCGCTTCCCCTGGGACTTCATCGATCACCGCATCAACAAGTCCTTTCTCTGGATCGAGCGGCGCAAGGCCTTCGCCGGCCGGCAGACACAGCCGTGTGATACGACCACGTGCACTTCGTGTGCGGCATGCTGACTGAGAGGCACGTGGCATGTGGCACGTGGCCCGTCCGGAATGCGCAGGCACGGCGCCTCGGCTCCGTAGACACCACAAGCCACGCGCCACGTGCCACGCGCGGTCGACTCGCATGATCCTCGGCGTCGGCGTCGACATCACGGAGGTGCCGCGCATCCGCGGCGCGTTGGAGAACCCGCGCACTGGCGCGCGCTTCCGCGCGCGGGTGTTTACGACCGAGGAGATCGCCTACTGTGCGCAGCGCCGCAACGGGCACGAAAGCTTCGCGGCGCGCTTCGCTGCAAAGGAAGCCATGATGAAAGCCCTGGGCGACGCCTTTGGCTGGCGCGAGATCGAAGTCGTGCGCGGCAAAGGTGCGCCGTCGATCCGCTTGTCCGGTCGCGCCGCAGCGCGCGCCGCGGCGATCGGCATCCAACGCATTCACCTCTCACTCAGCCACACCGCCGAGCTGGCGATTGCGTATGTCGTTGCCGAATCGTGAATCGTGTTCGTGAGAGGTGCTCGAGGTCTCTCTTTCCGACTCACAGCACGACTCACGATTCACGTTCTTCGCCGCGGCAGCACGATCAGCACCGCAATTGCCCAGATGCCGAACACGAAGCCGAGGACCGTCCACAAATTCTTCGGATAGCCGTTGTTGTGCGCGAACAGCCGGCACATGATGCTGTCGCAGGTGTGTACCACCAAGACGGTGCGCAGCAGGGTCATCGGATCGAGCTGCGGCGCCAGCAGCCGGAGTCCGGTGAAGTACCCTAGGATGACGTCCCACGACACGACGCGTCTCCTGCTGAGTCGTGAATCGTGCTTGTGAATCCTGCTCGTGCGCAGAGGGACGCGCCGTTACCGCATCGGAGCTCTTTCCTACGATTCACGAGCACGAGCACGATTCACGTCCTTTTCCCTCTCGCGATTCACGTTCTTATTGACCTTTCCCAAGGCGCGCAACTATAGTCAAAAATTATGCGCGCTAAAACCACAGAGAATTCAAACGTGTTGCAGTGGCTCTATGAACGCGGGGAAGAGACCGTCGGTCAGGTGCTGCAGGAGGTCTTGGGGCGGCCCGGGGTGGCCGATGGGCTGGCGAAGATGTTTCAACGGGCCGCCAAGACCAAGGGGCAGGTCGACAAGAACGTCGAAACCGTGCTCCACTTGATGAGCCTGCCGTCGCGTGCCGACTATCACAAGCTGCTGGTCAAGATCGAGCACCTGCAAGGCAGCCTGGTGAACCTCAATATGAAGCTCGACCGCCTCATGGCGGCGCAGGAACGGCCCAAGGCGAAGAAGAAGATCGTGCCGCACGGAGTATCGTGAATCGTGAATCGTGAGTCGGAAAGAGTCCATCTTTGCGAGCACGGTTCACGAGCACGATTCACGAATTCACGGTACCAGTCGTGCCGCGAAGCGCTGCAGCCCCGCCAGTGACGTGGGCGCATCGGTGATCGCCGGTACGGCAGCCAGCAGCGGTGCGCCGGTTTCATCGTGCAGCCGGCGCAGGGCGCGCCGGTCGCGGCGCGACAGCTCGCGGAGCTCGCTGTAGTTGAGCAACAGCTTGCTGCGCAGCGGCTCTTCCCAACCGGCAACCAGCGCTGCCGGGTCATCGAAACGCGGGAACGCCAACACGCGGTTCGCAATGATGCCGGCGACCGAAAAGCCTCCGGCGGTGAGCTCGCGGTGGAAGCCGATCGTGGTCTCGATGGTGTGCGACTCGGGCGTGGTCACCAGTACGAAGGCCGTCGCCGTCGCATGCAGGAGCTTGTTCACCTCGTCGGCGCGCTTGGTGAAGCCGTCGATCATGTCCTCGAAGCCGCTGACGAAATCGGACAGATCGCGCAGCAGATCGAGGCCGCTCCAACGCTCCAGCCCTTTGAGCAGCGTCGACAATCCCAGCCGTGCCACGCGCGAGCTGGTTCCCGAGAGGAGCGATGCCGGCGCTTGTAGCAAGCTGACGGCGCGCGACGCCAGCAAGTTGGTGAGCCGATTCGGTGCGGCCAGCAAGTCGCGCATGTGCGCGCTCGGCGGCGTGTCGACGATCAGGGTCTGGTAGTGATGCGCGTGCAGCAATTCGTGGAGCTTCTCCATCGCCATGTACTCCGCGGAGCCGGCGAGCCCGTCGGAGAGCTCCTGGTACAGCCGATTGGCCTGGATACGCTGGGCGACGGCGGGGGAGGGTGCGAAGCGTTCGATGAGCGCATCGAAGGTGCGCTTGGCGTCGAGTGCCAGGGCATCGAAATGGGTGGTGTCATCCACCACGACCCGACGTGGTTCGGTGGAGAGCCCGTCCAGTCCCAGCGCGTCTTTCAGGCGGCGCGCCGGATCGACGGTGATCACCGCGGTGCGGCGGGCGTGTTGCGCGGCTGCCAGTGCTAGCGCCGCCGCGGTAGTCGTCTTGCCCACGCCGCCACAGCCGACACAGATGATCAGCCGCTTACGCAGCAGACTGTCGATTGCCCCCACCGCCGCTCCTCTCCCAGTGCGGCAGAGCCGCAACGAAAGCGACCGCACTCCGCCTGACATGCGAGGCGGTCAGCCAACCGCCCTCACCCCTAGCCCCTCTCCCAAAATGGGAGAGGGGACTCCTGGCCTTTCCCCTCTCCCATTTTGGGAGAGGAGGCCAGGGGGTGAGGGGGCATGCCGGCCGGCCGCCTGAAATTCTTCGAGCCATGCAAGGAGTCCTCAGCGCTCAACCCAAGACAACCCGCCCCAAGGTCCGGCCGAACGGCTGCAGGTCGCTGGCGCGCACGTTCACGGTGAACAGCTGGCGCAGCAGTACCGGGCTGATCCCGAGCGCCCGGCGCAACTGTGCCACATGGCGTTCCGCTTCCCGCCGGCCGGCAATGGCAAACCGCGCCGCGGCGAGAATGGGTGACGCCGCGGTGTCGTCGCCATCCTCGTTCACCTGTTCGGCTTCCACGGCGCTGAAGTGCCGCGGAAAGACCCGGTTGATCACCGGGCGCGCCACGTGCACTGCGAGGTCGGTCGTCAGCGCGTGCTGAATCTCGATAGTTTCGCGGACCGCCATCTCCTCGGGCAGGCTGACCAATACCACCTGGGTGCGCTGGTGATCGGCCAGCAGGGCGAGCAGGCGGCGTGCGACCTTTCCGAGAGGCCCGCCCGGCACCATCGTCGCAATCCGGCGCGGCGTGCTCAGCAGCTTCAGGGCATGCCCGGTGGCCGGCCCGTCGACGATGACGACGTCATAGCCGCGCCGGCGCGTGCCGAAGCCCGGCTCAACCCAGCTGAGAATCTTCTCGAGCAACAGGAACTCGGTGATGCCCGGCGCGGCGGCCGTGAGCGCGTTGAACGTGCTGCTCGACAACAAGATGTCCGAGAGCCACTGAAAGCGCAGGACGCGCGAAAAGTATTCCTCCACCAATTGGCGCGCGTCGACGCGCACGGCGTCCACCCCGGGCTGCAGGCGTTCAGGCGTCGCGCCGAGCTTCTGATGGCCGAAGATCTGCGCCAGGCTGCCGTCGCTCGCCGTCTCGATGATCAACGCGCGCTGCTCCAGATCGGCAGCGCGCCCGCCCAACGCGGCGGCGACGGTCGTCTTGCCGACTCCACCTTTACCGGTGATGAACAAAAGACGCGCGGCAGCCATGGCGCCGCATCTTAGCGACCGCAGACCGGCAGAACAAACGGGCCTGCGGCCGGCGTCCTTTCTATGGCCCGCTCCCCGTTGGGTCGCTAC